>OLOO01001021.1_pt1 | contig 20580 bp, 14 predicted proteins | sample 1672621 | NCBI WGS metagenome assembly OLOO01 (sample SAMEA3136706, study PRJEB25190) | human gut metagenome | biome: human gut; feature: human-associated habitat; material: faeces | place: Austria | collected 2013 | reverse complement strand
AAAAAAGCGAACCTTACGGCTCGCCCTTAATTATTTTGACGCCATTCTAAGCGTTCTGTATTCCCTGCTGCTTACTCTTATAAGCAATTCAGGATTAATCCTTTGAATCATTTGCACAATTTTAGTCACATTTCTCGTATCGAACTTAACAATCGGCATATAATAGCACTCTTTTTCAAAAGTTTCTACATATAATATATCCATACTCGAAATGGTTTTCTTCTTATAAAAGTCTTTCGACTTTTCAAGCACGCGTATATTCTTCACAAAATCAGAATCAGGTGCAACATTTCTCTTTATAAAATTTTTTGTGCCGATAAGCACCTTACTTATTTCATTAAGAGGTATCTCAACAATTTTCGTTTTCGCCGGTATAAATTCACTCAAAATTTTAACTTTATTATCGTAATCATACGGTAAAAAGTCATTATTCCAATTTTTCATAAACAAATTCATTCTGTCTGTTGAAATATATGTTGCAAAGACGGTATTAATTCTTATAAGAACATATGTTGACGCCAATACCGTAGCGATAAACCACGCAATCGAAAACAAATAACTGCCCTTTATAAGATTATATATCACCATTACAAGTGCAAAACACGAAAGCAAACTCAATATTGTAATAATCACTATATTGGTTTTTCTGTAACGTGAATTTGTACAAGCTTTTACAGATGATGCCATTTCAATCCCCCCTGTATCATTAGTAAACTCTTCTTGCTCCTGCGTACTGACTGCGGTAATAATCAGTTTCCATAGACTGATATTTTACCACATCACCTGTTCTCGGTGCGTGAATCATCATTCCGTCACCGGCATAAATACCGACATGGTGAATGTATCCGTTTTGTTCAAAGAATACAAGGTCACCCGGTTGAAGTTCATCTTTATTCACCGCAGTACCGTTCTTAAACTGGTCTTCTGCAACACGATTTACGTTTATGCCAAGCGAATTACATACATACTGAACAAGTCCGCTGCAGTCAAAGCCATTCGGGGTTGTTCCGCCCCATACATACGGCACACCCAAATACTTCTCAGCCTCGCTCACTATCGCATTACCCTTTTCATTATCGCCCGTAAGCATATGCGTTCTTATAACAGGGTCGCCCGTTGTGTATTCCATTTTATTTCTGTACTTGGCAAGTTGTCTGTAGCCCTTTGTCGCCTTAACTTGTTTCTGAATGATTTTCTTCTTTGTGACTGTCTGCACGTTGCCGTTTTCGTCCTCTTCGTCAACGTCAACCAATTCTTCGTCGTAGAAGTACAAAAGTCCCAAAGCCTCATCCTCATAAACAAAGTAATATGTATCATCCTTATCAAGAATAATTTCATTTATAACAGGCTCTGCCTGAGTTACTTCAAACGTCACGCAATCCTGTGCCTTTTCAACTTTACTTCCACGTCTTAACGCAGTTATATATAAGAAATACTTACCCGGATCAACACCCTGAATAAGTGCCTCATATTCGTCTTCGACAATCTTGCTCACAACAAGATTTCCGTCCGAGTCATACAAATCGACGTAAAAATCGTGATACTTGTCGGATTCCCATGCGATTGACACATAGTCGTCATCTGTAACACCGTTATTGTAAGGAGTAACGATATTAACGCCTGTATCGTATGCAGTACCGTAGCTTATAAGCACTTCATCGGCACTTAAAGCTTCGCCGTCATCTGTGATTGAGCTTACGATAAGTCTGTAATCTCTGCCCGTTTTGAATAATTCAGACGGCAATGTAATTTCCGTTGAATCGGTAGTGATATACTCATTTACCGCATATTCATCGTTTTCAACGTCAAACATTTCTATATGATATTCCGTTGCCGCCTGCATAGCAAGCTCAATTACAACGTCATCGCCTTCTTCATAATTATCTTCCGTTACCGGCGAATTGAGTATAGGCGTTGTAACCTCCTCAACAGGTGTTATGCTGTAATCCTTTTGAGGTATTTCAACAGTAGTCTTTTCTTCCGGTACGGCTATTGATGTTGTATCCGCAACTATTTTTGCCTGAATACCGCCCGATAAATCTGTTGTTGTATTCAAACCGATAGGAGATGTGTATTGTGTGTCCTGTACAAGAATATCGTTATCGCTTTCAAGCAACTGACGATATACAGAGAACACATCATAACCCGACTGTGTAACCACATCACTTTCATATTCCTTTTCATTCATAAAATCAAGTGACGAAAGCCATGCCGCCGCATTCATATCAGAATCTTCAACGTATACAGTCTTGTTATGCTTACTTCTGTATGAGTTTATCATATCAAGAAGAATCATCGACTTTGAACGTTTTACAGATGTGCTGTCATCAACACCGCGATAACGCGGATTGTACAATATTGAATCAAGATGTCCTTCCGAATCGGCATAAAACCTGTAACAACGATTATCAAGATAATCCGCTGTCTTTGAATAGTCGTCACCCGACTTCATCCCGTTAAAATCAAAGCTTGAACTGTTTGTGTACAAGGCACAAACTCTGTCTGCCTCAACACCTACCATACAAAATTCCGAATAGTTTGAATCATAAACATACCATTCAAATCCGTATTCTGTCTGGTCAATTCTGTTAGGTTCACCGAACGTATCAAGAATTGTGCTGACATTCGCACCGACTCTTATTTCTTTTCCGCCGACTGTCACCATTACATTCTGTGCAAAATAATCATATACAGTGTCGATAAGAGTTTCACATTCTTCTTTTGTAAGCTCTTTGTTCGGCTCTGTACCGAATTTTGCTGTAATTATGCCTTGTTTCATCATAAACGCATATGCAATTCTGTTTTCATCATCAATATATGCGTTGTCGTAACATTCATTCAGAATTGAGTTTGCCTCATCTTCATAAATCGTGTAACTGTCGTTGTATGTAATTATTGTTTTGTATAGGATTGTCATAAAATCCTGTTTTGTTATACTTTTCTCTTGTTTTGCCTCTTCGGTATCTTCAAAATTAATATATCCCAACACAATAGGTTTTATTAAATTTGTATCAAGTCCCATTTCGTCAAGTCCCTGTGGGATTTCGACCTCTTTATCCGTAAGATGTTCATATAAAGCAACTGCCTTATCCAAAGCCTCTGTTTCTGTTATTGCCGAATCGGCAAAAACGGTTAATTTTAAGCTGGGTGTAGCTGTTGACAACATTATTCCGGCTAATATAGCACATAACACTGCCTTCTTCCTGACCTTCAAACACCTCAACTCCTTTTTAATATATTAATTTACAGTTTATATTATATCAAATGTAACCGTAATTGTCTATAAACAAATTGTTAATTTTTTATGACCAAAATAATGGTTTAATACCTTTATTTTCACAAAAATTTGTGATACAATATCCGTACTATGGTTTTTGGAGGTTTAAATATGAAAAAGGGCATAGCATTTGCAATACTTGCGGCGGCATTATACGCCGTCAACGCTCCGTTTTCAAAAATATTGCTCGACTGCATTCCGCCGACTTTAATGGCGGGTTTTCTTTATGTCGGTGCAGGAATAGGAATAATTATAATTGCACTCGTCCGCAAAATCAGAAAAACAGAAACAAACGAATTAAAACTGACAAAATCAGAATTGCCGTACACTGTGGCAATGATACTTTTGGACATAGCCGCACCGATTTGCTTGATGTTCGGATTGAACGCGACAACCGCCGCCAATGCGTCACTGCTCAACAATTTTGAAATTGTCGCAACGGCAATTATCGCACTTATGATATTCAAAGAAAAAATCAGTCCGCGATTGTGGTTCGGTATATTGTTTATAACGGTTTCATGCGGAATTTTGTCATTTGAAGATTTATCAAGTCTGCAATTTACGTACGGCTCGCTATTTGTACTTCTTGCCGCCGTCTGTTGGGGATTTGAAAACAACTGTACAAGAAAACTATCTTCAAAAGACCCGCTTCAAATCGTTTTACTTAAAGGTATTTTTTCAGGCTTAGGCTCGATAATTATAGGCTTGTGCATAGGTGAACGTTTAACTGTGCTTTGGAGCATGATCCCCGTGCTTTTGGTCGGATTTATCGCATACGGATTGAGTATATATTTTTATGTCTACGCTCAAAGGCTTCTCGGTGCGGCACGGACAAGTGCTTATTACGCAATTTCTCCGTTTATAGCCGCTATCCTGTCATTGATTATATTCAAGCAAATTCCTACGATTACTTATTTTATAGCATTAATTTTTATGGTAATCGGTGCTTGGCTTTCTTCAAAAGACAACAAAAATTAAACAAGAGGTGACAGCCTTTTCAGACAGTCACCTCTTTTAATTTACTTTCTGATCATTTTCAAAATTTGCACAACCACAAATGTACCGAGCGACAATCCGTAAACTGTCAACAGTTCCGCAATCGTAAGCGGTGCAACCGCAAATATACCTTGCAGTGCAGGTACAAGTAATACGGCATTTAAAAGCACAAATCCAACAAAAAACGCACCTATCATACTTTTATTGTTCCACATCTTTTTTGTAAACCAAACAGGTTTATCTGATTTACAATTAAAGCCATGTACAAGTCTTGACAGACACAACGTTGAAAAAGCCATTGTACTTGCAACTTCGGCATTCCTCAAAAATCCGACATAGAATGCAATCATAGTCATAACACCTATCACAACGCCCTCAACACATATATTTGTAAGTACCTTTTTTGTAAGTATAGATTGATTTTTCGGCCGCGGCTTTTCATTCATAACATCACTGCTGTGCGGTTCAACACCGAGTGCAATCGCAGGCAAACTGTCAGTAAGCAAGTTTATAAACAACAGATGCACCGCTTTAAACGGAACAGGCAATGCCATAAATGACGCATACAATACCGCAAGTATACCTGCCGTATTGCCCGAAAGCAAGAATTGAATTGCACGTTGAATATTTCTGTACAGATTACGTCCGTTTTCGATTGCCTTGACTATCGTTGCAAAATTATCGTCCGTAAGCACCATTGACGCGGCGTCTTTTGCCACTTCACTGCCCGTTATACCCATTGCCACACCTATATCCGCCTGTTTAAGTGCCGGTGCGTCATTCACTCCGTCACCGGTCATTGAAACGATGTAGCCTTTTCTTTGCCATGCGCTGACTATTCTTATTTTATGTTCAGGCGAAACTCGCGCATAAACCGACACGTCCGAAACAAATTCATCAAGTTCTTCATCTGACAGATTTTCAATCTCTCTGCCCTCTACCGCACGGCCGTTATCATCCAATATACCGATTTTTCTTGCAATCGCCGATGCAGTCACAAGGTGATCGCCGGTTATCATTATCGGACGTATTCCGGCGGTTTTACATTTTCTTACCGCTTCGGCACTTTCTTCTCTCGGCGGGTCTTGCATTGCAACAAGTCCGAGCAAGATATAGTCCTTTTCATCTTCAACGCTTATGTCGACTGTATCAACGTCACGTTCGCACACAGCAAGTACACGAAGTCCCATTTGAGAAAATTCCGTATTAACTTTCTTTAACTCTGCCAAATCTTCGGCAGTAAACGGTCTTTTTCCGTCCATGGTTTTGACTTCATTAATTCTGCCCGACAAAACGTCAACCGCACCTTTTGTCAGCATTTTATAATTGTCACCGATTTTATGAACGGTACTCATCAATTTTCTGTCTGAATCAAAAGGAATTTCACCCAAACGCTGATATTTTTCACGCATTTTTTCAACAGGCAAATCATGCTTTTCCGAAAAATTCACAAGTGCAATTTCTGTCGGATCACCGATTTCCTGACCTTCTTTTTGAACGGAGTCGTTACACAATGCACCGTCTATTATAAGCTGACCTTGACGTGCATTGATTTCATCGTCCTTGTCAATAATTTGACCGTCAAAATAAATTTTCTGAACAGTCATTTTATTTTGCGTAAGCGTACCCGTTTTGTCCGAACAAATTATAGAAACACTGCCCAGTCCCTCAACTGCCTGCAATTTTCGTATAACCGCATTTTCTTTTGCAAGTTTCTGTGTTCCTACTGACAAAACTATCGTAACAATCGAGCTTAAAGCCTCCGGAATTGCCGCAACGGCAAGTGCAACCGCAAACACAAATGCGTCCGTAAACACTGTCAAATTTATACCGTCACTGCGGAACAGTTCCAAACCCAAAACAATAACGCATATTCCGATTATGATAAGCGACAGCTTTTTACCGAAATTATCAAGGCTTTCCTGCAACGGCGTTTTCTTTTCCTGCGTACTTTTTAACAGTGACGCAATTTTTCCGATTTCGGTTTCCATACCGACTGACGTTACAACCATTTTCGCTCTGCCGTAAGTCGCAAAACTTCCCGAATACAGCATATTCACTCTGTCACCGAGCGGTTTTTCGCCGTCAAGTACGGTTTCCTGTTTTTCGACAGGCTCACTCTCGCCGGTCATCGCACTTTCATCAACCTTCAAGGACGCATTTTCAATTATACGTCCGTCCGAACAGACGTAATCACCTGCCTCAATGACCACAATATCGCCTACTGTCACATCTTTTCCCTCAACGACTTTTATTTCGCCGTCACGGATAACCTTTGCAGTCGGCGCAGACATTTCTTTAAGACTGTCAAGCGACTGTTCCGCTTTGATATGCTGTACAGTACCCAAAATCGCATTTATCGTTATAACTACAAATATTACGATCGCACTTTCTATATCGCCGAGCACACCGGATATAATCGCCGCAATAATAAGAATTATAACAAGAAAATCCTTGTACTGCTCCAAAAACAATATAAACGGATTTTTCTTTTTACCCTCCGCAAGTTCGTTTTTGCCGTACTTTTTCTGATTTTCCTTTGCTTGATTTTGCGTAAGACCATTTTCATCAGTCCCGAGCATTTTAAGCACATCTTCTTTTTTCATTTGATATGGGTTCATAATCAATTCCTCCATCTTCTCACTTATGCCGCAAACAAAAAAGCAAGACTTTTTATTGCAGCACAAAAAATTATCTGCAATAAAAGTCTTGCTTCGTAGAATATGATACGGTTCTTCCGAACGTGTATTGACGACATCATATTACGCATATAAAATGCGCAAGCTACTCCCCTTTATTGATTGTATAATATCATATTATTACCAAACTGTCAACTGCATATTCTAAATTTATTCGGCAATTATACTTCCGTCACGTCCGAACATACTTCCGATATTGATATTACCGAAATTATCAACTTTTTTACCGTCCATAAGGAATTGAACACGCTGAATGCTGTCAAGTTCGGTAAGCGAATCAACGATTGAATATATCGTCATTTTCTCTTTTTCCGCAGTACCCGAATTTTTATCGGTAAAATTAGCTTTGAAATTTACAAAACAAATATTATCCGAAGTTTCCACACTCAAAAGTACGGTATCCTTGCTGAGCGGTACTGACAGTTCCTTGTTTTCGGGACCTTTGATAAGTTCATTTATAATATATTGTGCCAAAGGTTGTTGGTCGGTGACTTTAATCGTTCTTGTTTCCATAACAAGCTTGTTGCCGTCTTTATTTGGAAAATACAATGCAATTTCACGCGTTTCGCTGTTATATGTATCGGTTGGCAGATTAATGTCCTGATTTCGCAAATACCCTATAATCGAGCCGTCCGCCGTTGCAACATCCTTGCCCTCAACAATTACTTTAACACTGTCAACACTGCTGATTGCACACAACGATTTCACAACTGCATAAACCGCAAGCACATCTTTTGTATTGTCGCCTGTCAAAAATTCACCTGAAAAGTTTACAACAATATTACCGGAATCAACGTCGTTAAGCGACAGCAACTTCGTATTTTTTTCAATAATTTTCATATAACGGCTGTTGTCGGGACCTTTCATAAGTGCCTCAATTACAGACTCCGCAAGTTCCTTATCGTCCTTATATTTAATTTCACGATTTTCCATAACTATCGAAGTCGCCGTTTCATTAAAGAAATACAGTTCACTGTTGTAGCGATAACTGCCGTAATCTTTTTTTATAAGTATTCCGACAACCGCCGCCACTGTCAGCACCGCAACCGCAACGATAGCTATTACTCCCTTTTTACTTTTCATTCTGTCCTCCAATAGTAATCTTGTAAGGTAAACGTATTGTGAATACACTGCCTATATCCGACACATTTGCAACATCTATAGTACCGTTGTGCATAAGTACGGCCTCTTTTGTGATAGCAAGTCCAAGACCCGTTCCGCCGGTATCTCTCGCTCTCGAATCGTCAAGTCTGTAAAAACGTTCAAATATTCTGTCACGCTCGTCCTCCGGTATTCCCGGACCGTTGTCCTCAATTTTTATTGTCAGATAGTCATTGTCAGCCGTAAGGTCGATATGGACAAAACCGCCCTCCGGCGAATATTTAATCGCATTATCCGCGATATTGTATATCGCCTCATACATTTTGTCATAGTCAAGTAAAATCGGGCTAAATTCTGTCTGATGATTGTCAACATATATAACAATATCCTTTGCATTCGCAATCGGTGTAAGTTTTTTTACAACCTGACTTATAAGCATCTTAATATCGACTTCTTCAAGTTTCAGCGAATTACCGCCTGCGTCAAGTTTTGTAAGCACAAGCAGTCTTTCGACAATTCTTGTAAGTCTGTCAACCTCGTCCGACATATCGCCGAGGAATTCCTTTACCATAGCCGGATCGGGATTTTCCGCCGCAACAAGACTGTCGCATATAAGTTTTATGCCAGCCATAGGGGTTTTAAGTTCGTGTGACGCGTCCGAAACAAACTTACGTCTTTTTTCTTCCAAAAGTTCAAGTTCGTCACACATATAATTAAGCATTTGTGCCATTTGTGCGATCTCATTATGACCTTTAACTTCAACATGCTTTGAGAAATTACCCTTTGAAATTTCCTTTGCAACGGCAATAAATTCTTCAATCGGTGACGTTATAATATAGCTCATACCCAAACTAAGCATACCGATAAGAATTACAATAAGCGTACTGAAAACTATAAGACTGTTCCTTGTCGTTCGGACTGTATCATCAATCGTGTTTATCGATTCTGCCAAATACACACTTCCGATTATTTCACCGCCGAATGTTACAGGCACCGCAACGCTTATAAGACGCATATTGTTTTCGCCTGTCGTTATAATATCGGCTTGTTCGCCGTCAAGCGCACGTTTTAAAACGTCACGCATAAAAACCCTGCCGATAAGCTGTGATTCTTCATTCGTGTCATACAAAACCGAATACGACTTATTTGTCACAACACCTCTTATATTCGTACCTGCAAGGCTTCGCTCAACAACATCCGAAAACTTTTGAGCCGAAGTTGCAGATGTATCGCTTCCCCATACGTCCGCAATGGTTTCAGATATAATATTCGCCTTTGCAAACATATTTATCGTTTCCGTACTGTACAGATTCTCGCTAAGCAGACTGATTATATAAATACTCATCAAAACAAGCGTTGTAACAATAATTGCAAGATAAGTTGCAATCATCGTAAAACGCATTGAATTGGTGATGTTTTTAATCTTTTCCTTAATCCTTCTTATAATAGTAACCAACTCCCCACTTTGTCTTTATATATGAAGGCTCGGCAGGATTTTTCTCAATTTTTTCTCTAAGCCTTCTTATATGAACGTCAACCGTTCGTACATCACCCGGATAATCAAATCCCCACGCTATATCCAAAAGATTTTCTCTTGTATAAACCTTACCCGGATTTCTCATAAACAGTTCCAAAAGGTCAAATTCCTTGCTTGTAAGTTCAATAACCTTATCGTTTATCACAACACGTCTGAAATTATAGTCCAAAGTTATATCGCCCGATATGATAAGCTTGTCCCTTTCGCCTTTCGGTGCAGGATTTACTCTGCGCAAAATCGCCTTAATTCTTGCCGTAACCTCACGAATATTAAAAGGCTTGGTTATATAATCGTCCGCACCGTATTCAAGTCCGAGTATCTTATCTATATCTTCACTTTTCGCCGTAACCATAATTATAGGTACATTTGAAAAACTTCTTATCGTACGGCATACGGTAAATCCGTCCACTTTCGGCAACATCAAATCAAGCAAAATCAAGTCTATACTTTCATCATGCGCAAGACGAATAGCCTCCTCACCGTCAAATGCAGTCACTACCGCATAACCGTCTTGCTCAAGGTTAAACTTTATACCTTTCACCAAAAGTTTTTCGTCATCTACCACTAATATTTTCATCTGTCCCATCCTTTCAACTCACTGTAATATTTATATTAATTAAAAAACAGATTTATTCTACCGAAATATATTCCTTAATATCCTCAAATTTCTTCTCACTTATTCCCGACACCTTCATTATCTCCTCTATTGACATAAAAGGACCGTTTTCCTGTCTGTATTTGATAATTCTTTCAGACATTTTCTCTCCGATACCTTTCAGCTTTACAAGCTGTTCTGTATCTGCGGAATTGATATTGATTTTCCCGTCGGTGACTTCTTTCGTGTCCGATTCATACGGAATATAATCCTCCGTTGCCACGGTTTCCATAACAAAAGCGTCTTTTTCAAAGTGTTCAACGGCAAATCCGCCCAAAACCAACAATACAAAAATGATTATGTATAAGAATATTTTTGTTTTTTTGTTCAAAACTAACATTTTGCTACCTCTGAAAATGTGTTATATTAATAGTATAACATAAATTTTTCATTTTTTCATCTTTTTTTATGAATTTAAAAAAAATTTTATTGCAATATAATTAGAATTTCGATATAATAGTAAATTGAGATATAATGTATTAAAATTAGAATATAGATTTATGGAGGCAATGATACTATAATGAAAAAGAAAAGGTTAATTTCTTTACTGCTTGCGGCATTTATAACGGTTATGCCGCTATCATTTTCTTTTGCGGCACCGACTCCGGAGCCGACTGCTGATAACACAACTTCAACCGTAACTTCACCTGACGGAACAACCAGAACAGTAACTTCCGACGGCAATGATGTAAAATCAACACCAAAGGCAACCGAAAGCACAGATACATCAAGCGATACGGAAACGACATCCGCAACCGAAACACCGTCAGATACTTCATCGGATACATCAAGCACATCTGATACAACTTCGCAAAGCGATACAGATACAACATCGCAAAACGCAAATTCACTTCCGGACGGCGTAACTATGGAAGATCCGTCACTTACACCTCCGAACGTGCAGTATGCACAGTCCGCACTTCTTATGGATATGGCGTCGGGACGAGTTTTATACAGCAAAAACCTTGATGAAAGAGTTTACCCTGCAAGTACAACAAAGATTATGACAGCTATACTTGCACTTGAAATGGGTAATATGGACGATACGGTAACCGCCACATATGACGCACTGAAATCAATAACTCTTGAAGATTCTCATATGGGTATACTTACCGGCGAGGAACTTACTTTAGACCAACTTGTAAAAGGTATGCTTGTATACAGTGCCAATGATGCGGCAAATGTTATTGCAATTCACATTGCAGGCTCAATGGACGCATTTGTCAGTTTGATGAATCAAAAGGCACAGGAATTAGGAATGACAGGCACACACTTCGTAAATCCTTGCGGTTCACATGACGATAACCACTATACAACGGCTCGCGACCTTGCAATACTTTCAAAGTACGCAATGAAAAACGATCAATTCCGTGAAATTGTAAAAATGCCTATATACAAAATTCCGGCAACAAATAAGTATGCATCAGAGCGTATTCTTGTAAATACAAACCTGTTCCTCGGAACATCACGTTCAACTTACTACTATTACCCACCGGCAATAGGTATTAAAACAGGTCACACCTCACAAGCCGGATACTGTCTTGTATCAGCCGCTTCATATAACGATACCGAATTTCTTGCAATCGTTATGAACTGTAAAAACGTAGATACAAAGGAACAGGCTTATTCATATATCGATTCAAAGACTTTGTTCAATTTTGGTTTTGATAATTACACACATCAACCGCTTGCGGCAGTCGGAGATATAGTTTCCGATTCAAAGGTTTATGAGGCAAAACAGGATATGCGTGTTGCTGTAACTGTTGAAAACGACGTGTCAGCACTTATTCCGAGCGGTGAAGGCAACGCAGAGCAAATAACAACGAATATCGATATGCCCGAAAAATTAGAGGCACCTATTACAAAAGGTGACGTACTTGGTACAGTGACATATTCATATAAAGGTATTGAAGTCGGTTCGGCTAACCTTATCGCAACAAATGATGTTGAAAGAAATAATATTCTTCACGTATTCCACCTTGTGTTAAAGGTTATAACAAGTCCATTCTTCTTCATTCCGGCAATACTTCTTATACTTCTTATTATGTACGCAAGATATCAGAAGAAGAAACGTGAAAGACAAAGACGTATTCAGCAGTTAAAGAAAAACAGACAGCGTTCATCATCAGAAAATGAAACAGGTACACGCACACCAAACAGAAATGCATCAAGAACAGAAAGAATTGACCGCGAAACAAAAGGTTCAAATTCAAGATACAGAAGATAAAATAAAGGCAAGCCATAAAAATTGGCTTGCCTTTTGTTTTGTATTTATGATTAGCAGTTACCCGACCATACATCGGTTATTGGTGCTAAATCTTTTTTCATTATAAACAACTTTGCTGTGGCATCTGATGACGATGCACTTACCGATACTCTGATGTTACCGTTTGTTGTAACTTCAACTCTGTTTAATGCTACCAACAATCCGTTTGCATCATACACTCCTGCGTATACGTAGCTGTTAGCATATGCAGTGTTATACGGTACATCAAATGTATATGACTTATTGTCACTGCTCTTTGTAATATTTACCGCAGGCTTTGGCATAACCGTTGCACTCGGTGATATTGTAGCATTTGGGTCGAATGTCGGAGCAACACTCGGACTAACTGTCGGTGTCGCCGTTGGAGTCGCTGTTGCCGTTGGTGTTGGTGTTGCCGTCGGAGTTGCCGTCGGTGTTGCTGTTGGTGTTGCCGTTGGGGTCGCCATTGGGGTTGCCGTTGGTGTTGGTGTTACCGTCGGTGTTGCTGTCGGTGTTGCCGTCGGTGTTGTTGGTGGTGTTGCCGTCGGTATTGCTGTCGGTGTCGCCGTCGGTATCGGTGTCGGTGTTGCAGCAGGTGTTAATTTCTGTCCATAATGCATTGTAGCATTAGGATAATACGGCTTATCCCATCCTTTTATTTTGTCCCATTCTGCTTCTGTACCTTCATAATATACATCAGTTATTGCCTGAGAAAATTTTGAAAATGCATCTGTGTAACAATTTACAAATGATTTTGGGAAAGATAAAATTCTAACCGCCGTATTGTTTTTATAAAATGCCGTATAATTTATTTCCTCAAATGTATCAGGAAAAATTAGAGTGTTATCAGTTTTATTCAATGGATATGCAATCAATTTAGTTAATTGACTATTATATAAAACACCGTCTATAGAAGTAAAAAATGTACTTCCTTGCTCTGTGTAAATATTATCTAATGCGTTATCCTTAAAAGCATCATCAGAAATACTATTCACAACTATACCATTAATTTCTTTTGGAACGGTAACATTTTTAACTCCTGAAACTACACCAGTAATTTTTACACCCGTACCGGCTGAATTTACTTCATAATATACATCACCATACTGTGTTCCAGTAACCGCGTTTACCGCACACGGCATAAGTGTTAAAATCATAATCATTGCCATAAACAAACTTGCAAATTTCTTTTTCATTTTAACTTCTCCTTTGCTTTTTGTGTTTTTATAAATTTTCTGAATATTAATTATAACACTGTTGTCGTAATATGTCAAACTGCATTTGCAAGATAAATACGGCTTAAGAAAAAAACATTATATTTGCACAAAAAGAGTGGCTTATGCCACTCTAATTTTTCAAAAATTCATCAATTAACTTTTTCGATTCTTCAAAAGGATTTTTACTGCTTACATAATGTATCCTATCGTCACGTCTGAACCACGTAAGCTGACGTTTGGCATAACGGCGTGAGCTTTGCTTTATGAGTTCTACGGCATCTTCAAGGCTCATTTTACCGTCATAATAGTCCATAACTTCTTTATAGCCTATACCCTTCATTGAATTTAATTCCTGCGTATAGCCCATGTCCATAAGACATTTAACTTCCTCCAAAAGTCCGCTTTTTATCATAATATCGACACGTCTGTTTATTCTGTCATACAGTACGTCCCTATCCCAATCAATACAAATCATAAGCGGATTATATCGGCTTTCAACTCGCTTTGTTTCCTCTTGGTGTTTAGAAATCGGTTTGCCTGTCGTTTTATAAAACTCTATCGCACGAATAATACGTCTGACGTTATTAGGGTGCAGTCTTTCAGCAGACTCCTTATCAAATTCCGCAAGCATATCAAGCAAATATTCACTGCCTTTTTCCTCTGCCGTCTTTTGCAGTTTTTCACGAAGTTCGTAATCAGTGTCAATCTCACCGAATGTAACGTCATTTACAACAGAATTTATATAAAGTCCAGTACCGCCTGCCATTACGGCAATTTTGCCGCGGCTGGTAATATCGGCGATAGTCTTATGTGCAAGCTCGGTATAATCCGCAACACTGAACTCATCATCAGGTTCAAGAAAACCGATAAGATGATGAACGGCTTGACTCATTTCTTCCGCAGTCGGTTTTGCCGAGCCTATATCCATATATTTATAAATCTGCATACTGTCGGCACTGACGATTTCACCGCCGCCATAATTTGCAATATCAATCGCAAGTGCCGTTTTTCCCGATGCGGTCGGTCCGACAACAACAATAAGAGGTATCTTAGACAATTCTCTTAAACTCCTTTTCAAGTTCCTTTTTGCTCATTGTTACTATAATAGGTCTGCCGTGAGGGCAAGTATTAATATTTTTAAGCCTTAACACATTTCTCACAAGCGTTTCCATTTCTATCTTACTCATACGCATATTCGCTTTAACCGCCGATTTACACGCAATCGTATATAAAAGTCTTTCGTTCTTTTCCGTTATAAGTTCTTTCCTCAGTTCCTCGCCTTGTGCGACAAGTTCAAGCACAAGCGGTTCAACTTCACCGAGTTCAACTTCACCCGGAACACTTCGTACAATAACCGCGTCATCGCCGAATTCTTCCGACTCAAAGCCTATATCGTCAAAAAGCTGTTTATTGTCACGATACGCAGTCATTTCACTGCCGGTAAGATTTACTATAACAGGCTCGATAAGCATTTGTGACACAACTTGTTTTGACGCAATATCTTTCTTCAATTCTTCATATTTCAAACGTTCGTGTGCCGCGTGCTGGTCTATAATCATCATTTCGTCGCCCTTTTCGGCTATGATGTACGAATCAAAAACCTGACCGACTATTTCAAAATATTCGTCTGCAAAAACAGTTTCTTCGCGTTTCGGAACTTCGGTTTCAACATTTTGCTCTGTCGGCTTTTCTTCCTTAACGGTTTCAACCCTTAATGTTTCAGTAACAGTTTTTTCCTCATTCTTTATTTCTTCAACTGTGGCTTCTTCCGCTTTAACCGCGTCCTTTTTAGGAAGTATTCCGTTTGTTTCCGCCTTCGGAGTTTCAAGCGATACAGTTCTTGTATAAGGAATTTCGGATTGTCTTGGTTTTATAAAATTGGGTTTTAGTGATACAAAATCATTTTGTGTTTTAGTGTCCCCAACTTTATCCGTTTTATTGTCACTCACCGAATTATTTTTAGTGTCCCCACTGTTTTTCAGGAAATGATTTTCTCGTGGATTATATGCGGTTGTTTCGGGACGTTTTGTCATTGTCTTTGGAAGTGCGACCGCAAAGTCGCTCAGATTTAACTGTCCCTTTGGCGTATCACGTTTAAATTCTTCCGAAGTACGCTCGATTTTCGGTACATTCGGTATTTCGTAAAGTGCGTTTTTCACACCGTAATACACCGCATTATAAACCGCCTTTTCATCTGAAAACTTCACTTCAAGTTTTGTCGGGTGAACGTTAATGTCAATAAGTGACGGATTGATTTCTATATTAAGTATCGCCATAGGGAATTTGCCTATCATAATCTGATTTTTATAGGCATTTTCAAGTGCGGCGATTATTGTTCTGCTTGTTATGTATCTTCTGTTTACAAAAAAGCTCTGATAATTTCGCTTAGGCCGTGCAAGAGTTCCCTTGCCGATAAGACCTGTAATTTTAATGCCGTCCGATTCGTATTCTACGGGAATTGTACCCTTGGCATAATCTCTGCCGTAAACTGTATAAACCGAATTTTCAAGCGAATTATCGCCCGGTGAAAACAATTTTTCTTTGTTGTCGATTATCAGCTTAAAGGATATTTCGGGGTGTGCGAATATAAATCTTGTCATTATATCCGTTATGTATCCTGCCTCAGTTGCGTCTTTTTTCAAGAATTTACGTCTTGCAGGTGTGTTGAAAAACAGATTTTCGACAAGTATCGATGTACCGTCGGGAATACCTGCCTCGTCAGAAGAAAGTATTTCTCCGCCTTTGCACGTTACACATACGCCTGTTTCATCCTCGTGTCGCTTTGTAAAAAGTTCAACTTCGGCAACAGCACCTATACTTGAAAGTGCCTCACCTCTGAAACCAAGCGTATAAATTGCGTCAAGGTCACTGCTCGTCTGCACCTTACTTGTCGCATGGCGTAAAAAGCATATTTTCGCATCCTCCTCCGACATACCGCTGCCGTTGTCGCTGACGCGCATATATATGCTTCCGCCTTTTTTTATCTCCACGCTTATCAGAGTTGCACCGGCATCTATGCTGTTTTCAACAAGTTCCTTTATAACGCTTGACGGACGTTCAACAACTTCGCCCGCCGCTATTTTATTTGAAACTTCACTGCTCAGTACATGAATTTTTCCCATTTTAAACCCTTTCAACCGTTAATACTCGTGACTTTAACAGCCACAAATGTTTATATTTCCTTCGCCCTGTTTGCCAATTCGTAAAGCTTGTTCATCGCCTCAATCGGTGTGTACGTTGTGACGTCCATATTTTTAAGTTCGTCTGCAATTTCGTTTGCTATACTGTCACCGAAACCGATTTGATTTGTTGTGTCCTCGTGTTTCTTCGCCGTATGTTCTACAACGATTTCATCATTCTCAATCTTTTTCAAAATCTTCTTTGCACCGTTGATTACTTCTTTCGGAACACCTGCAAGTGCCGCAACTTCAATACCGTAACTGTCGTCCGCACCGCCTCTGACGATTTTACGCAAAAACGTAATATCGTCACCACGTTTTTTAACGGCAATTCTGTAATTTTTAACACCGTCAAGTTCTTCCTCAAGTTCGGTAAGCTCGTGATAATGAGTTGCAAAAAGCGTCTTTGCGCCGATTTTGTGCTTATTTTGTATGTACTCAACAACCGCCCAAGCTATTGACAATCCGTCAAATGTGCTTGTACCGCGTCCGATTTCATCAAGAATAATAAGCGATTTTGACGTTGCATTCTTCAAAATGTGACTTACTTCCGTCATTTCAAGCATAAACGTACTCTGTCCCGACGAAATATCGTCAGACGCACCGACTCTTGTAAAAATCTTGTCCACAATACCGATTTTAGCCGACTTTGCAGGCACAAAACTTCCGATTTGTGCCATAAGAGTTATAAGTGCAACTTGTCGCATATACGTTGACTTACCTGCCATATTCGGACCTGTTATAATAATCATTCGGTCGTCATCGTTATTCAAAAGAGTGTCATTCGGTACAAACATCGAATTTTTTGACATTTTCTCAACAACAGGGTGTCGTCCGTCCGTAATTTCGATTTTGCCGTTATCCGATATTTCAGGCATGGTAAAGTTGTTTTTGTATGCAGTCTGTGCCAGCGACAAAAGTACGTCAGTCGTTGCGATAATATGTGCCGCATTTTTCAAACGCTCGATTTCCTCACTCACGCTTGTTCTGACCTGTTCAAAAACATAGCTTTCAAGCGTCACGATTTTTTCCGATGCACCGAGAATTGTGTTTTCGATTTCCTTTAGTTTCGGAGTAATGTATCTTTCACAGTTTGCAAGCGTTTGCTTTCTGATATAATAATCGGGTACGTCTTTTATCGCCGATTTTGTAATCTCTATATAGTAACCGAAAACCTTGTTATAGCCGACTTTCAGCTTGCTTATGCCCGTTGATTCACGTTCTTCGTTTTCAAGTGCCGCAAGCCACTTTTTACCGTCACGCATTGCAATACGCAAATTGTCGATTTCCTCATTAAAGCCCTCTTTTATAACATTGCCGTCACGCAAAAGTGCCGGCGGTTCGTCATTTATCGCTCTTTCAAGCAAATCGCACACATCTTCAAGCAAATCAAAATTTTTACGCATATCACCAAGCATCGGTGACTTGACGTTGCTTAAAGTGTACTCAAGTTCAGGTAACTGTAAAAGCGTCATTTTAAGTGCAATTAAATCTTTCGGTGTAACAGTGCCAAGCGAAATACGGCTGATTATTCTTGATATATCATATGTTCCCGAAAGTACTGCCGAAAGATCGTCGCGGAGCATTATATTCTCCGTAAGCTCCTTGACCGAATACAATCTCTTGTTTATCTCAATAGGATTGATAAGCGGCTTTTCAATCCACTGTTTTAAAAGTCTTGCACCCATTGACGTTTCTGTATTGTCAAGCACCCACAAAAGCGAACCTCTTTTAACCTTGTCACGCATTGTTTCGGTTATTTCAAGGTTACGTCTTGTATTCACGTCAATATCCATATACTGATTAACTTCGTATGTATTAATCGTGTTTAAATATGTAAGACTTGTTTTTTGCGTATGTTCCAAATACGCAATCATAGCACCGACCGCACGAACCGCATAAGGTTTTGTGTCAAGTGCTATTTCCGACAAGGAATTTTTACCGAACTGCTGCAGGATATTCTTTTCAAATTCCGAATTTTCAAAGAAATCGTCCGTACATTCGTCGGGAGTTATATGAAATCTCAACTCAACCTGTGCAGATAATTTTTCCGCCGCGTCCGAATTTAAGAGTATTTCTTTCGGCTCATATCTCGCTATTTCGTTTAGTGCCTCGTCCGCTCCGCTAATTTCGGTTGTATAAATCTCACCCGTTGAAATATCCGAAACCGCAAATCCGTATTTGTCACGCTGACTGTATATAACCGCAAGATAATTATTATTCTTTTCGTCAAGCAACTCCTCATCAACAACCGTACCCGGCGTCACTACACGAATAACCTCACGTTTTACAATACCTTTAGCGGTTTTAGGGTCCTCAACCTGTTCGCATATAGCAACCTTATACCCCTTTTCAATCAGCTTTGCAATATAAACCGACGCACTGTGAAAAGGAACGCCACACATTGGTGCGCGTTCCGAAAGTCCGCAGTCTTTACCTGTAAGCGTTATTTCAAGCTCCTTTGAAGCTTTTATGGCATCATCAAAAAACATTTCATAGAAATCACCCAATCTGTAAAATAATATACAGTCCTCGTATTCCTCCTTTGTTTTCAGATATTGAGTCATCATCGGCGTCATCTGCTCTTTTGCCATTCCGCTTTATCTCCTTGTCTTTAGATTTGTGTATAAATTAGTGACAGCCGCCGCAAGTGCTGCAATCATGCGTACAGTTTGGATCTTGTCCTGTGATGTAGAAATTCAGCATTTGATTAACTTGATTAACCATTGCGTCAAATTCTTTCTTTGCATCAATGTACTTCTTTATTGATTCCGATTTTTCAAGCATTTCTTCAAATGCTTCGTTATTCTTCTGTATAGCTTCTTCACGCGAAATCTTGTTGTTTTGCATATCGCGTGCAAGGTTCATTCTCTGCAAGTTGAATTCCTTTAAAAGTGCCTGTGCCTCGTCATCATTTTCTTGTAAAATCTCGGCATTCTTTGCATTTTTCATTTCTTCTGAATTTTGGATCAGCTCTCCAAGTTCTCTTGTCTTTTCGATTATTTCGTTCATATTATTAAATTCCTTTCTTATTCTGCAATCTCACCGTTAAGGCTCCATGTGTGTGCCTCGGTAATTCTTACGTCTATATATTTTCCTATAAGCGATTTATCGCCCTTAAAGTTTACTATCTTTGAACTGTCACAACGGCCCGAAAGTGTTGTTTCGTCATTCTTGCTTACACCGTCGACAAGCACCTTTTCAACCCGTCCTACATACGCCTCATTTTTGCGTTTTGAAATTTCATTCTGTACTTCCAAAAGCTTGTTGAAATTCTCGTGTATTTCTTCGTCTGTAAGTACAAAATCAAGCTTTGCCGCAGGAGTTCCCTCACGTCTTGAATATATAAATGAGAATATGTTATCATACTCAACCTTACGAAGTACGTCAAGTGTTTCCTCAAAATCTTCCTTTGTTTCCGTTGGAAAACCGACTATAATATCGGTTGAAAGAGAAATGTTCGGTATTCTCTTTTTAACCTTTTCAATCTTTGCAAGATAATCTTCTTTTGTGTACTTTCTGTTCATTTCTTTCAAAATCTTGTTTGAACCTGCTTGAACAGGAAGATGAAGTTGTTTACAAACCTTGTCACATTCCGCCATCGCGTCAATAAGTTTATCGCTCAAATCCTTTGGGTGTGATGTCATAAATCTGATACGTTCAACGCCCTCAAT
>OLOO01001002.1_pt1 | contig 20999 bp, 20 predicted proteins | sample 1672621 | NCBI WGS metagenome assembly OLOO01 (sample SAMEA3136706, study PRJEB25190) | human gut metagenome | biome: human gut; feature: human-associated habitat; material: faeces | place: Austria | collected 2013 | reverse complement strand
ATTAGAGCAATCACTTCTGCACCCAAGGTATCAGGTTGACCGAATTCTTAGGAGGGGGACGCTCTATCCAACTGAGCTACCGAGACACAGACCGATGCACACAAGGCGCACCGCCTATCTATAATACCGCATCGTGCGCATAAAATCAAGTTGAACCGATGAGGAAAATGGTGTATGCTATAAGGGAGAAAACGAAAGCGGCAGTGCAGGTGTGTGCTGCCTGCGGAGGAACGTATGAAAAAGCCATTCAAGAACCCATTCCGGCATCATCGTGCAAAGAACCGGAACAAACCGCGGGGGTACAGCCCTACCCAGATCATCTGCGTCAGTTTTGTGATCGTGATCGCACTGGGTACGCTGCTGTTGTCACTGCCCATTGCCAGCCGCTACGGGCGGATGCGGGTGATCGACGCCATGTTCACGGCCACCAGCGCCACCTGCGTGACCGGTCTGGTCGTGCGGGACACCTGGACCCAGTTCACGGTGTTCGGGCAGGCGGTGATCCTGGTCCTGATCCAGGTGGGAGGCCTGGGTCTGGTGACCCTGACCAGCTTTTTTGCGCTGGCCATGCGGCGGCGCATGGGCTTCCGGGACCTGCGAGTGCTGGGCGAGAGCGTGTCGGCTGATGGCTACGCGCAGGCCAAGGACGTGCTGCGTATCGTGGTGGGCCTGGCCGCCCTGTTTGAGGGCATCGGCATCCTGCTGCTGCTTTTTGCCTTTGTGCCGCAGTTTGGCCCGGAGGGCATCTGGATCAGCATCTTTACCGCCATTTCGGCCTTCTGCAATGCAGGCTTTGACCTGTTTGGTCAGTTTGGGGCCTATTCCTCCCTGGTGCCCTATGTCCACAACTACTATGTTCAGGCCGTGGTCATGTTTATGATCATTGCAGGCGGCCTGGGCTTTATGGTGTGGGTGGAGCTGATCCAGTACCCCAAAAAGCGCAAGTTGTCCCTCCACGCTCGGGTGGTGCTGATCTTTTCGGTGCTGCTGTGGGTAGGGGGTGCAGCCCTCATCGGCCTGATGGAGTGGAACAACCCCGCCAGCATGGGCGGCCTCAGCGTGTCGGACAAGATCATGGCGTCGCTGTTCCAGTCGGTGTCCACCCGCACGGCTGGCATGAACACCATTGATCTGGCGGCCTGCGGGCCCATCACCAAGCTGCTGATGAGCGTGCTGCAGTTCATTGGTGCGGCACCCGGTTCCACGGGCGGCGGCGTGAAGGTGACCACCTTTGCGGTGCTGTTCCTGACCATCCGCAGCGTGGCGCAGGGCCGGGATGACTGCGTGATCGCCGACCACCACATTGAGTCCAAAACGGTGTACCGTGCCCTGACCATCATCGTCATCGGCGCACTGGCTGCCTTTGGCTCGGCTGTGGTGGTGTACTACAACACCTCGGATGCGGTGTCGGTCATTGATGCCATCTTCGAGTCCTGCTCGGCCTTTGGCACGGTGGGTCTGTCGGTGGGCGTGACCGCCCGGCTGAAGGATGGGGCAAAGCTCCTGTATATGGCCGTGATGTTTATGGGACGTGTGGGCCCGGTGTCGCTGGCCATGAGCCTGACCGCCAAGCCGGACGACAACAAGCGCAAGATCATGCCGGTTGGCCACATCAATGTGGGCTGAGGCATTCTGCAAATCATGCAAAAATGGAGGCTGTCCGAATCCGGATAGCCTCCATTTTTGCTATATTGGACGATAAAATTACTCTGCGTACAGACTGATGATGTTCAGCACAATTTGGGTGCAGCGGTCCATGCGCTCCACAGTGGTGCACTCGCACACGCCGTGGAAGTTGAAGCCGCCGGTGCCCAGGTTGGGGCAGGGCAGGCCCATCCAGCTCAGGGTCGCGCCGTCGGTGCCGCCGCGCACGGGCACTTCTTCCGGTTCCAGCCCGGCCATACGGATGGCCTTGCGGGCGGTCTCTACCAGATGGAAATGCGGCTTGATCTTTTCCAGCATGTTGCGGTAGCTGTCCTTGATCTCCACTTCCACGGTGCCGTCACCGTACTTGCCGTTCAGATACGCGGCAATGTCCAGCAGGTTGTCCTTCTTGAACTGCAGCTTGGCTGCGTCGTGGTCGCGCAGGATGTAGCCCAGTTTGGCCTCGGTCACGTCGCCGTACATCTGGCACAGGTGGTAGAAGCCCTGGCGGCCCTCGGTGGTCTCCGGGCGTGCCATGACCGGCAGAGCGCCGTGGAACTCCATGGCCACGTTGGAAGCGTTGATCATGGTGTCCTTGGCGGAGCCGGGATGCACGGAGAAGCCATGGATGGTCACGGTGGCAGCAGCGGCGTTGAAGTTCTCGTATTCCACGGAACCGGCATCGCCGCCGTCCACAGTATAGGCAAAGTCGGCACCAAAGCCGGGAATGTCAAACAGGCTGGCACCCTCGCCGATCTCCTCGTCCGGGGTAAAGCCGATGCACAGCTTGCCGTGGGGCAAGCCCTTTTCCAGCACGGTCTCCACGGCGGTCATGATCTCGGCCACACCGGCCTTGTCATCGGCGCCCAGCAGGGTGGTGCCGTCGGTGGTGATCAGGGTCTCGCCCTTCATAGAGGCCAGGAAGGGGAAAGCGGAAACCTTCATCACCATACCGGTGGCGGGCAGGGTCACGTCACTGCCGTCATAGTTCTCGTGCAGGATAGGGTTCACGTTCTCACCGCTGGCATCGGGGGCGGTGTCCATGTGGGCGATGAGGCCCAGTGCGGGCTTGTCCTCGCAGCCGGGAGTGGCGGGCAGGCTGCCGTAGACGTAGCAGTGCTCGTCCACACGGGCATCCTCCACGCCCAGAGCCTTGAGCTCCTCCACCAGCTGGTGGGCCAGGTCAAATTCCCGGGCGGCGGACGGGTGCGTACCGGATTCGGGATCTGAGGTGGTATACACCCGGACATAATTCAGAAGTCGTTCATAAGCGCGCATAAGAGGCACACTCCTTTATCAAAATCAACGGCTGCCAAAAGGGCATCCACCTATTATCATACCTTTTTTTCTCCTTTTTTACAACCGTTTTGGGGCCACTGGACAAAAAAGAACCGCCCTCACAAGAGCCTTGAACAAAATTCATGGAGAAATCTCTGTTCCTCTGCAAAAAACGTGCTACAATGGGGCAGAATGAAGAAACCGGAGGAGAAAAATATGAGTACCAAAGTTTTTTTCTACACCCTGCGTCCCTTTGATGAGCAGGCCATCGTCAAGGACCTGGCCCAGCAATGGGGCGTGGAATACGGCTACACCGAGGCCTATCCCACCCTGGAAAATGCCCAGCTGGCGGCAGGGTACGACGCTGTTTCCCTGACCCCCTGCGACATGAGTGCCCCTATGGTCCAGCGGTTCCACGACCTGGGGGTCAAGGCCATCTGCTGCCGTTCCATCGGCTACGACCATGTGGACCTGGAAAAGGCCCGGGAGCTGGGCATGAAGGTGTCCAACGTGGACTATCCGCCCAACGGCGTGGCAAACTTTGCCATTATGCTGATGCTGATGAGCCTGCGGAAGGCTGGCCATATCCTGAAACGTGGAGAAGTGCAGGACTACTCCCTGAAGGGCAAGATCGGCCGGGATATTTCCAGCTGCACCGTAGGCGTTATTGGCACCGGCCGCATTGGCCAGACGGTGCTGAAGCATCTGTCCGGCTTTGGCTGCAGCCTGCTGGCCTACGACCTGTACCCCAACCAGGAGGTAAAGAAGATCGCTGAATATGTGCCCCTGGAGACCCTGCTGGCAGAAAGCGACGTTATCACCCTCCACACCAACGCCACCGAGGAAAACCACCACCTGCTGGATGCCGCTGCCTTTGCCAAGATGAAGCCCGGTGTTACCATCGTCAACACCGCCCGGGGCAAGCTCATTGACAGCGATGCCCTGCTGGCAGCCCTGGAAAGCGGTCAGGTGGGGGCAGCCGGTCTGGATGTGCTGGAAAATGAGAACGGCCTGTACTATTATAATCGGATGGGGGATGTGATCCCCAACCCGGAGCTGGCAGCTTTCCGGGCCATGCCCAACGTGATCCTGACGGACCACACGGCTTTTTATACCTACGAGGATGTAAAGAGCATGGTGCGTGGCGTGCTGGAAAGTGCCGCCGCCTTTGCCGAGGGCTCGCCTACCCGGCATGAGGTGACCAACCGCTGAGAAAGGCCTTTTCCCCAAAAAGAAAAATCGGACAGACCAGGGTCTGTCCGATTTTTTGCTGTTTAAAAGGATGCGGATGTAGATCAGCCAGCCAGAGCGGCAGAAACAGCGTCCTTCACGCCGTTGGTGGTGAGGGTTGCACCGGACACGCCGTCGATCTCGGCGCTGTTGGCAGCCACAACCTGCTTAGCCAGCTCCTCCAGAGCGGCACCGCCGATGCTCTCGGTCTCGCTTGCGCCCTCCAGCTTGCAGTCGGAGACAGTGCCGTCAGCTTCCACAGTCAGGGTGGCAACGATGTCGCCGCCAAAGCCCTTGCCGGTGCCGGTCTTGGTAACGCTGGAAGCAGCGGTGGACTCGGTCTTGCCGCCGCAGGCCACCAGAGAGGCACCCACAACGAGGCTCATGGCCACAGCAGCGGCCAGCTTACGAATGGTCTGGTTCTTCATTCTTCATTTCCTCCAAAATAAAAGATGATTCATACGTTTGACCTGAAAGGTGCGTGCAATTCAGGGATTATATTAAAGTACCATACAAAAGCGTGGTCTGTCAAAAGGAGGGCTCAACTTGGCATCAATTGGATAAAAGAATGTGGAGCTGTTGCTTTTTGTCAACGTGAGGCAGAAAAAGCTGCCCCACCGGTGAGGGTGGGGCAGCCGTTTGCAAGGGGGAGGGGAGAGGTCAGCCCAGGCTCACGCCCATGCGGCGTGCCACGGTGAGCAGCTCGCAGCCCTCGGGTACGTTGCGGGTCTTGCCGGCGATGTCGGCCAGACGGTTCTGGGTCACGCGGCCGTTCACCATGGCCACGGTCACGCCGTAGCGCTCGATCTCCACCAGCTTGGCGGCATAGCTGCCGAACTCGGTGGCCAGCACGCGGTCGTAGGCGCTGGGGCTGCCGCCGCGCTGCATGTGGCCCGGGATGCACACACGGGTCTCCATGCCGGTCTTTTTCTGCACGGCCTGTGCGATGCGGTTGGTGGCGGTGGCACCAAAGCCCTGCTCGGCACGCTTGGCCATCCAGTCCTTACGCTTCATGCGGGCTTCTTCCACGTTCATGGCACCCTCGGCCACGGCGATGATGGAGAAGTTGGAGCCTCTCTTGGCGCGGCGCTCCACGGCCTCGCACACGCGGTCGATGTCGTAGGGCATCTCGGGCAGCAGGATGATGTCGGCACCGCCGGCAATGCCGGAATACAGAGTCAGCCAGCCGGCCTTATTGCCCATGATCTCAATGCACATCACGCGGCTGTGGCTGCCGGCGGTGGTGTGGATGCGGTCGATGACCTCCGTGGCAATGTCCACAGCAGTGTGGAAGCCAAAGGTCACATCGGTGCCAAAGATGTCGTTGTCGATGGTCTTGGGCAGGCCGATGATGTTGAGCCCTTCCTGCGAGAGCAGGTTGGCTGTTTTGTGGGTGCCATTGCCGCCCAGGCAAAGCAGGCAGTCCAGCTTGGCGTCCTTGTAGGTCTTTTTCATGGCGGCCACTTTATCGACGTTGTCATCCTCCACCACGCGCATCATTTTAAAAGGCGTGCGCTTGGTGCCCAGGATGGTGCCGCCCAGGGTCAGAATGCCGCGGAAATCGTCCTCGGACATCTCCTTGTAGTCCCCGTTGATCAGGCCGCTGTAGCCGTTCAGGATGCCGACGATCTCCACGTTGTCACCCATGCGGGCGTACAGTGCTTTTGCTACACCGCGGATGGTGGCGTTCAGGCCCGGACAGTCGCCGCCGGAGGTCAGGATACCAACACGTTTTTTCATTCAAAAGCCCTCTTTCCTCTGAGCTTCAGGGCCGCTGACCCTGAGCACACTATTTATAGTATAAGAGTATTCCGAATGAGGGTGGGTGTCAAGCCATCTGGACAAAATTTTACATGCTGCCGTGCTGCAAAAGCGCCTGGCAAAAAAGTTTGCGGAAAAAGCAAAAAAGTGGTTGACAAGGACACACTCTTCGGGTATAATATCCCTTGTCAGCAGCGCCGAACCGCTCCTGACAAACCGAATAATGGGGATTTGCATAGTGGTAGTGCGGTAGACTCTGACTCTACTTGTGGGAGTTCGATTCTCTCATCCCCAACCAGAAAACCGCAGTCGCCTTCCGGCTGCGGTATTTTCGGGGCATAGCGCAGTTGGTAGCGCGCCTCGTTCGGGACGAGGAGGCCGTGGGTTCAAATCCCGCTGCTCCGACCAAAAAAGACCAGTACACTTTGTGTACTGGTCTTTTTTCGTCTTCACAGCGGGATTTGAAAGAGCACGGGCCGCGCCGCAGGCGGGGCAATCAAAAGCCCAGTGGGCTTTTGATTAGTGCGAGGGTCCCACCCGGTAGGAATGTCTACAGGGGTGCATGCTGCAGGAGCAGCGGGATTTGAACAGGGCGGCGGCATGAAATGCCGTAAACAAAGCCATAGCATGGCTTTGTTTAGCCCGCGGGTCCCAACCAGTAGGAAAGTCTACCCAGGGAGAAGTCGTAACACATTCGTGTACTGGTCTTTTTTAATCTCCGCAGCGGGATTTGAAAGAGCACGGGCCGCGCCGCAGGCGGGGCAATCAAAAGCCCAGTGGGCTTTTGATTAGTGCGAGGGTCCCACCCGGTAGGAATGTCTACAGGGGTGCATGCTGCAGGAGCAGCGGGATTTGAACAGGACGGCGGCATAATCGTCCTTCAGGTAAGGGTAACCGACCGTTTTGGAGAGGAAACCGGTGCCGCCGCCAAGGATGAGATGTGGGGTGTCCGGAATGTTTGCGACGGGGTGGCCCTGCGGGAAGTGCGACAGGAAGGCATCCTGATAAAAGCGGCTGAACTCGGCGATGGCTTCCAGCAGGGCATCCTTTGTAATGGGATGGGCATACCGGTTGAGAATGCTCTGGTCCAGCGTCAGCCGGCACCGTCGGTCACGCTGGCCTTGGTCTGCTCGTAGGCCTGGCCAAAGCTCTGGTCCAGCTCGTCCAGCGGGTAGGTGCCGCTGTGCAGGCTGGCGGTGTAGCGGTCGAATTTGGAGACCGGGATCCAGGCAAGCTTTTTGACCGCTTTGCGCTCAACGGTGGAAAGCTCGGCAGGGGATGTGGATGCGGCGATCGGCTTGGGCAGGTAAAAGGAATCCCCCCGCCAGGGCATGGCATTGCTGATGCGCAGGGCGTCCGTATCGGCAGAGATGAGAAGCTCCTCCAGTGCGGCGGTCTGCTTGGCTGCGGCGCGGATGGAATAATGTTCGTTGAACATTGCGATGCCCGCGCTGATGGTCAGCGCCCCGCAGGTGTAGCTGCGCAGGTGCTTCTGGATGCGCAGGGCGGCCTGCAGGGTGTGGTTCCAGGCACCGACCAGAAAGACGTCGTCGCCGCCGGCGTAGACGATGCTGACCCAAAGCCCCTGCAGCAGGCCGTTGATGTGGTACTTGAAGAACAGCGACATCTGCCGCGAGAACGCTGCGGCGCGGAACAGGTTGATGGACGGGCTGAGCGTCCGGACCAGCCGGTTCTTGGTGTAGGAGCGCACAGCGTCGGCGCAGAGGGCGGAGTCGTTCGAGAACGAAAGGAACCGTACTGGCAAAGCAGCTGGCCGCCTATGAGCTTGCCATGCTGGGGGTGCCGGACGGGACAGAGATCACGGTCCAGCCGCTCGACGAGGACCGGTTGGGCTACTACTTCCAGCCGGTGGAGATCGATGCCAGAGCCTATGCAGCAGAAGAGACCGAGCGCCTGCAGGGGCTGATCGACAAAGAGCTGCAGAAAGAGACCTGACAAGAAAAGCAGAGCGTCCCGCAGAAGGGGAGCGCTCTGCTTTTTCAATATTCCCGAAACGTCGGTTCTGCGGTATAATGGAGCCGGATGGGCCGGCCTGCCGTGTCGGACGCGGACCGGAAACGAAAGGAGCTCTTGTTTATGGAAAAAACGCTGCGCAGCTGCGCGGATCAGATCGTGGAAGCCAGCATCCGGGCGGTTCTGCCGGACGAGGCCGTCCGCCGTGCGCTGAAGGATTTTCACCCGGAAGGGCGCACGGTGCTGGTGGCCGCCGGAAAAGCCGCATGGCAGATGGCACATGCTGCCGTTGCCGTGCTGGGGCATGTGGACGGCGGTGTGGTTGTGACCAAATACGACCATGTAAAAGGGAAGATCCCCGGTGTGACCTGCTGCGAGGCAGGCCACCCGGTGCCGGATGCCAACAGCTTTGCCGCCACCCAGAAGGCGCTGGAGCTGGTGCAGGGCCTGCAGCCAGAGGACACGGTGCTGTTCCTGCTTTCCGGCGGCGGAAGTGCACTGTTTGAAAAGCCGCTCATCCCTGCAGAGGAGCTGCAGAACATTACGTCCCAGCTGCTGGCCAGCGGCGCAGACATCGTGGAGATGAACACCATCCGCAAGCGTCTGTCCGGCGTCAAGGGCGGGCGGTTCGCGCAGGCTTGCGCCCCGGCACAGGTGTTCAGCATCGTCCTCAGCGACATTCTGGGCGACCCGCTGGATATGATCGCCAGCGGCCCGGCGGTGCCGGACACCTCCACCTGCGGGCAGGCGATCGCCATTGCTGAGAAATACCACCTGCGCCTGTCGACCGCGGCACAGGAGCTGCTGCGGCAGGAGACCCCCAAGGCTCTGACCAACGTGACCACCCGCATCACCGGCAGTGTGCGGGAGCTGTGCACGGCAGCCGCTGCGGCCTGCCGTGCGCTGGGGTATGAGCCGGTGCTTCTCACCGACCGGCTCTGCTGCGAGGCGCGGGAGGCGGGCAGCTTCCTTGGTTCGGTGGTCCGCACCCATGCGGGCGGAGGCCGGAAGCTGGCTTACATTGCAGGCGGCGAGACCGTGGTGCACCTGACCGGCAAGGGCCTGGGCGGGCGCAACCAGGAGCTGGCCCTTGCGGCGGCTCCTGCGCTGGCCGGGCTGAAACACTGCTGTGTGTTCTCGGTGGGCAGCGACGGCACCGACGGCCCCACCGATGCCGCCGGCGGCTATGTGGACGGCGAGACGGAAGCCGCTTTTCGCGCAGCCGGGCGGGATGTGTACCGCACCCTCGCCGCCAACGACGCCTACCATGCTTTGCAGGCGGTGGGTGGGCTCATCCGCACGGGCGCTACCGGCACGAACGTCAACGACGTGGCCGTGGCGCTGGTGGAGTGAACACCGGGGTCACGCCTGGTTCCGCAGGGGCAGCTCCGGCAGAAGCGCCCGGTCTTTCGGCTTGCAGAGGATGTGATACTGCACCATCGTCTGAAAAAATAATCCGCACACCGTAAAAGAATAGAGACTTGATTCGCCGTTTCAGCTACGAAACGGCGAATTTTTTGTGAGAGAAAATACCCCCGGCACAAACAGAGCTCTGGGGTTGCTCTGTCTATGCCGGGGGGGATTTCAGGCGGCTTTTGTCATTTCTGTTTGCGTTTTCTGCCGGAGACCAGCAGGCCGATGAGCAAAAGCAGCAGCAGCGGCACGGCCAGCAGCGGCGCAATGAGGATGGGCTCAATGCGGGTGGCGTCAGCCGAAACGCGGATGCGCTTGAGGTTCTCCGGGGCGGTGACACGGTGACCGCGCACCAGCAGCCGGTGGGTGTTGATGCCGTAGGGGGTGCAGGTCATCAGGGTGACGTAGTCCTTGCCGTCTACCACCTTCAGTTCGTCCACCTCGGTGGGCAGCACGATGGAGATCTTATCCACCTCGTAGGTCAGCTCCCGGTCCAGCACGGTGATGGTGAAGGTGTCGCCCACCTCCAGCCGGTCCAGATGGGTGAACAGCTTGGCGCTGGGCAGGCCGCGGTGGGCCGAGATCACCGCGTGGGTGCTCTCGCCGCCCACCGGCAGGCTGGTGCCTTCCAGATGGCCTGCGGCCACCTGCAGCACGGCGTCGCTGGTGCCGTGGTAGATGGGCAGCTCCACCCCGATGCGGGGAATGGTGATGTAGCCCATAATGCCGGTGCCGGTCACGTCCAGCGTGGTGCTGTAGGTGGAAAAGCGGTCGGCGTGGTACAGGGCATCCGGGTCGGCGGCGATCTCCTGATTGAAGACGTCGGCGGCATCAAAATAGGCCGTGTAGTCGGCGTCGGACAGGCCGTCCACCTGTTGGGCGTAGCTGTTCACAACCCTGGTCTGGTTGCGCTGGTTGATGTAATCGCTGATGGTAGGGTAGAGCATCACCGCAAGGCCCACAAAGAAAATGAGGACGAGCAGGATGGTGCCGGAGTGCTTTTTCATGGCAAGGCCCTCTGTGCTGTGAAAAAGGAGCGGAGGCGAGTTGGTCGCCCCCGCTCCGGGTGTTTTCAGGGATGGTTGCTTAGTTCTTGTGCTCCATGCGCTTCTTGGTGACCAGCAGCACGACTGCTGCCACCATCAGGCCGCCGCCGATGACATAGAACAGGGTAGTGCCCATGCCGCCGGTGCCGGGCAGCACGGTGCCGGCGTTGTTCTCAACGACTACACCGCCATTGCCCTCGGCCCAGGTGGTGGCACCAGTTTCCAGAGTGGCGTTCTGAGAACCCTCGCTGAGCTTGACTTCCTGACGCTCGGTGAGCTTGTTGTAGCCATCAGGAGCACGGGTCTCATCCAGCCAGTAGTTGACCTTGTCCAGGCCGGAGATGTGGACCTTGCCGTTGACTACGATGGTATCGGTAACATTCTCGCCGTTCTCGGTGTTCAGAGCCACACGGTAACTGCCGTCCGCATTTTTCACAAACCGCAGGGCTGTATCGCTGGTTTTGGTTTCGTACAGCTTGAACTCAGCACCGTTCAGCAGGGTGTGGGTGCCGCCCTCGTTTGCCGTGCCGTCCACCTTCACCAGGTCGAACTGGTAGGACTTGGTGGTGACCTTGCTGGGAACAGTGTTCTGATGATTGCCGTAGCCCAGCTTGACCTCGTTGGTGTTGCCATCGCCATCAATGACAGCATCCTTATTCAGGGTGGCATTGTAGGTCACCATGATAGTAGTACCCTTAGTGAGAGTGCTGACGTAGGTTTCAGGAAGCACCAGAGTGAAGCCGTTGGTGGTAGGGGTGAGTGTATAATCGGTGGTCACAACATCATTGGCGGTAACCTTGAGGGAACCGCTATTGAAGGTCAGGCCCGTGCTCATGGTATCGTAGACAGTGTACGTCTGAGCACCGTCAGCAACCGTGATCTCGACCTTGTACTCTACGGTATCACCGATCTTGGCGTTGTTTTTGTCGCCCCAGTCACCGGTGCTTGTCTGGACTTCCTTCTTGATCTCCGGCTTTTCGTTCTTTTCCTTGATGGTGGCATTGGGATTGGTGGTATTCAGACCGCACAGAGCACCCAGAGAGCTGTCCACCAGGTAGTAGCCCAGGTCCAGGTTAGAGAAGGTGACGGTATCACCAGTTGCGGTTTCCTTAGTGCCAGAGATCTTCTTATCAGCTGCCCAGGCCAGAGCTGCCTTAGCAAATGCGGCAACAGTGGTGGAATCGTTTTCGTCAGCAGCCGTCCAAGTGGGGTGGTTCTGGCCGTCCAGGGTGATGTAGTTTCCACCGGCACCCGTCTTGAAGAAACCCTCCCAATCCGATTCTACGGTGTAGGAATAGGTATTGCTTTCAGCGTTGTAGCTGTCCAGCTTGAACATGCGGTAGATGGTGTAGGTCTCGTCCTTCACCGTTTTGCTGATGGTGATGGAACCTTTGGGGGCATTGGTCTCTGCAAAAGCAGGCACGGCCATAGCCAGCACCAAGGCTGCTGCCAGCAGGGCAGCAAACAGTTTTTTGAACGTCTTTTTCATGAGGGGATGATTCGCTCCTTTCCAGATGGGGGAAATTTATGCACACAACATTGCTTCGGAGGCGGGACGCATTCGCCCGCTCCGCAGGCACAAATCAGAATACCGCAAAGCGGTTCAGCGGCCAGATGCGCAGGAACACCCGCCCCACGACCTGGCTTTTTTCCACGCAGCCGATCACGCTGCTGCGGCTGTCGATGGACACCGAGCGGTGGTCGCCCAGCACAAAATACCGGTTCTCCGGCACCTGATAGGGGAACCGGATGTCACATTCGCCCAGTGCCAGCTCGTCCACATAAGGCTCGTCCAGCACAGTGCCGTTCACGGTCACATGGCCGTCCTCGTCCATGGAGATCACGTCACCGGGTTGGCCGATCACACGCTTGAGCAGGAGCTTGTTCTGCCAATAAAAGCCGCACAGGTCGCCGGTTTTCATGCTGTCGGACTTGACCAGCAGCAGAATGTCCTTGTCTTCCAGCGTGGGGTTCATGCTGTCGCCGGACACCTGCAGCACCGGCAGGAACAGGGTGGCCAGTAGCACGGCCACAGCGGCCACCACCACCAGCGCATAAATGGTGCTGCGCAGTACCCGTCCGTACCGGCTGCGGTAGGCCAGACGGTCGCGCTCGGCCTTTACCTCCTCTGTGGAGGGGATGGCCGTAAATTTGATCTCGGTTGATTTCATTTTACCTTGCCTTCTTCCGGCAGGATATCGGTGTCACAGCGGCTGCGCAGCAGCTCACGGGTGCTCTGCTCAAAAGCAGCCCGCCGTGCCGCGATCTCCTGTTCCGTTTTGGCCCGCAAGGCGGCACAGTCGGCCTCTGTCTGGGCACGCTTGTGCTCTGCTGCCTCGGTCAGGGCGTCACATTCCCGCTTGGTCTGTGCCTTCAGCTGTTCCGCCTCGGCCCGGGCCTGTGCAAGGATCTGGTCCGCCTCGGCTTTTGCCTGCGCCTGCAGGGCGTCCCGGTCGACCGACCGCACCGAAGCCAGATAGTCATCGGCGGCTGCCTGCGCAGCCTCAAACACATGGTTCAGTTCCAGAGCAGCCTGTGCAATGGACCCGGCACTGTCCAGATGGATCTGCCGCTGTTCCAGTTTGGCGGTCAGATCTGCATTTTCGGCTTTGAGCTGATCTTCGCTCTGCTTGAGCGCAAAGATGATCTCGACCAGTTCAGTGCGGCGCATATGCCGCAGTTCACGGTCTGCCATAACGGCACCTCCGTATCAAAAGCGTTGCAGGGCCGGTACGGGCCCTGCTGCGCGAAAAAGCGATTTTCGTACAGAAATTCGTCAAAACTCCGAACATCCATACATACAGCATTCTACCAGACGAAATGCAACAAAACCATAACAAAAATGGCGTTGCAGTGGGCTTTCAAAAAATATTTTTTGAAAATCGCACACAAAATTCCTCAGGCTGCGCAAAAAGAGCACCCTGCGCGGAAAACAGGGTGCTCTTTTTACGGCAGAATGTTTACTTCTTGATGAAACCGCCCAGCAGATTGTTCAGTTCAACGACGGACTTGTAGATCACATTGATGTTGTTGATAATGGAGCTTGCACCGGAGAAGATGCGGGCCAGCTGGTTAAAGACCTGACCAACGTTCAGGAATGCCTTGTAAGCGTCGCTGTCGGCAATGGTGGCACCGCCGTCCAGATAGGTCATCTCGTTTTCGTCGATCACGGCATAGCAGGCGGGCAGTTTCATTTCGGTCATCATAAATGGGAATTCCTTTCTTTCGTAAAATCAGTGCATGTTTTTCCAAAATGTAAAAATCAGACGGCGGCCACGACCACCAGCGTGACCAGAATGCCGGCCACCAGCAGGGTGCCCAGATGCTTCTGCAGGGCAGGACCGCCGGTCACGGGCAGGGTAGGGGCCGTGGGACTGGCGGAGCTGGACTTTGCGGTCCACTGGGCATAAATGGTGGTGTCACCGGTGAACACGGTAGCGGTGGTGATCCGGCTGCCGCCCACCGGCTCGGTGTACCAGCCGTTGAAGGTGTAGCCGTCCATCGTGGGAGACTCCGGCAGGGTGGTCAGTTTGCCGTCCAGATTGGTGGTGACCACCACGGTGGAGCTCACACCGCCGCAGGCGTCCAGACCGATGGTATAAAAGGCGTCCTCTTTATTTCCTGCGGCAAAGGCGGCAGGCACTGCCGCACACAGCAGGCTGAGCAAGACCAGACAGAGTGTCAATGCTCGGAAGATTTTTTTCATAAAATTCCTCACTTTCCCGGGAGTAACCGTGCCCCGCAGCGCTTGCGGTGCCTGCCCGGCGGGGGCGGCATTCCGGCACGGCCTTGAATGGCTGCGCACCCACAGCGTACCACAACCGCAACAGTTTGGCAAGGTTTTTCAGCGAATCCCCAAAAATTTTTCAGGAAAGAAGATCTGCCTCCGCGCGGAAGAAAACATGCCGGTGCCTCTTGTGAAAATCCGGAAAATATGATATACTGTTTTGCACGATGCGCCATCGCCAAGCGGTAAGGCAGGGGACTTTGACTCCCCCATCGTAGGTTCGACTCCTGCTGGCGCAACCAAACGCCCCGGAAGCTGGAAGGCTTCCGGGGCGTTTTTTGCTTATTCGAGAACCGGTCAGCGGCGGTGGATCTTCCGGGTGGGGCGGCGGTGGTTCCTGCGGTTGAGCAGCAGCCACAGCCCGTAGATGGCGGCGCTGAGCACGCTCAGCACGATGACCACCTTCAGGTACAGACTGCCCAGAAATTCGCGGATCTTGGCCACGGTGAGCAGCAGGGCGTTCTGGTCCACATCCTGCCCGGCGATCAGGTTCACCACGCCGATGGTCTCGCCCGCCAGCTTCAGCTCCACGGTGCCCACCACGTCGCCCTGCCGGATGGGCGCACAGACGTAGTCCGGCAGGTGGAAATACTTCTGGGTCACGCTGCCGTCGCCGGTGGAGGGCAGCAGGGTCATCATGCTGTCGGCCGGATACAGCTGCAGGGTGTCGGTGTCGGCGGAATACTTCACCGGGATCTCGGCCAGCGCCAGGTCGGTGTCCAGTGCGGCCTGGATGGAAAAGGTGTCGAACACCCAGTCGATCAGCCGCACCGTCTCATACAGAGCCGGGCGGCGGTTGGCGTAGCCGAAGGTGTCGCAGGTGTCGGGGCTTTGCATCACACAGAAGATATAGGTGGCACCGTCTTGATTGGCCCAGGAAACGTAACTCTGGTTTCCGCTGTCCTTCTTGTAGGCGGTCACGTCGCACATGCCGCCCTGCATGGCGCTGCGGTAGTAATTGCCGCCGCTGCTTTTGCTCAGGGCTGCATTCTGGCTGACCAGCACCGACGGAGACCGGTGCTTCTCCTTGGCCGGCATGGTAAAGGTGGGCACGCCGGAGATCTCCACAAAGGCGTCAAAGCTCATCAGGTAGCGCAGGATCAGGTACATGTCCACAGCGCATGTCACGTTGCCGCTGTCGATGCCGCAGGCGTCCGTCCAGGTGCTGTTCGTGGTGCCGATGCGCTGAGACAGGGCGTTCATCTGGCTCACCCAGCCGTCCAGATCCCCGCCCGACAGGGTATAGGCAAGGCCCATGGCGGCTTCGTTGGCGTTGCGGGTGACCATGGCGTACAGTGCTTCGCGGTAGGTGAAAGTCTCGTTGGAGCGCATGTCGGCGTTGCTGGTGTTGTGCACATAGTCCGAGATGGCAAACGGCATCTGGAAGGTGTTGTCCAGCTGGTCGGCATAGTTGGTCAGCACCAGCGCAATGGTCATATACTTGGTCAGGCCACCGGCAGAGACCTGTTTGGTGCTGTCCTTTTCGTAGACGATGATGTTGGTGTCGGTGTTCACGATGTAGGCGCTCTGGGCCTGCACCTGATAGACGGGGGAGGGGTCGAACATAGCACCCGCCGGCAGCACCAGGCAGCTGAGCAGGAGTGCAAACGACAGGATCAGTGCAAAAATACGTTTCATGTGGACAATTCCTTCAAAAAGCGATAAACTATACGAAGCAATGCGCACCGGCAGCGGTACGCAGAAAACACAAATGGAACAGCAGACGCTGTATACTTTATAATAACAGGTTTGCCGGGACGTGACAAGGGCTTTGCGGCTTTTGGCTGCGGTTTTGCACGCTCCGGCACAGGAGGACGGGAATGGTATATCTGACAGGCGACACCCACGGCGATCTGGATCGGTTCCGGCACGGGCGGCTGCGCTGGCTGGGCAAACGGGACATCGTGGTGGTGCTGGGCGATTTCGGCTTTGTGTGGGACGGCAGCACAGAAGAACAGAAAAAGCTGGACTGGCTGCGAAAGCGGCCGTATACCCTGCTGTTTCTGGACGGTTCCCACGAAAATTACGACCTGCTGGCCCAATATCCGGAAACAGAGCGGTTCGGCGGCCGGGTGCAGAGCCTGGGCGGCAATGTCTACCATGTGTGCCGCGGCAGCGTGCTGGAGCTGGAGGGCAAAAAGTACCTGTGCTTCGGTGGGGCCGAAAGCCCGGACCGGGAGGAACGGGAGCCGGGCGTGAACTGGTGGAAGCAGGAGATGCCCTCTGATGAAGAATATGCGGCCTGCGAGCAGAACCTGGAAGCCTGCGGCTATCAGGTGGATTATGTGCTCACCCACGACGCGCCAAGCAGATTCCTGGATTTTACGGTGCTGGCCAGCGGCGAGACCAACCAGCTGCACCAGTTCCTGGACAAAATTCTGTTGAAGCTGACCTATGAAAAATGGTTCTTCGGCTGTTATCACCGGGATGTGCAGCTGTCCACCAAGAGCCGCTGCGTGTTCTGCGACGTGATCCCCATGGGGGACCGGCACGCAAAGCGGCTGTTTCGCCGATAGGAGGTATAAAATGCAGGTCACAGTAAAACTTGCCACCCGGGAGGGCGCTGCCCATATCAGCGGCATTCTGGCGGGCTTTACCCTGCTGGCAAAGCGCGGGAAACTGACTTTGCGGGTGTTGGACGCGCGGCAGGGCAGCCCCATTGCCCGGGAGGCGCTGCTGGAAACTGAAATTGACGGCCGCACGGTGGTGTTTGATCTGATGGACGGCTACTTCTACAACGACCCGGCGGCGGTGCAGGCGCTGTTCAGCCGGGCAGATGTGGTGTTCAAGCGCTCCTTTTCGGCTGAGAAGAACCGGCAGTTCCCAGGAGATATCTCCGCAAAGCTGCGGCCGCTGGGTCTGAACTACTACGTTACCTGTCCGGGTTCGCCGTTGGATGCGGAGCGCAGCGCAAAGAGCCGCCTGAAGCAGTGGGCACTTTCCACCCGTTGCTATCCGCAGGACTTTGAAGCCCGGCTGACCCGGGTGCGCAAAAAGCCGCGCATCCTCTTTCTCACCCGTCTGTGGGACCCAGAGGAGCCGGCGGTGCAGCAATATCCGGACTTACAGGCAGAGTGGCGGCAGGTGAACGCAGACCGCATCGAGCTGCTGCACCGGCTGCAAAGCGCCTTCCCGGCGCAGTTCACCGGCGGCGTGTCCGACAACACCTGTGCCCGGCGGCAGTGCCCGGAACTGATCGTGCCGGACATGCTGACCGGCAAGCGCGCCTACCTGCACCGGATGCAGCACACCGAGATCTGTGTGGCTTCTACCGGACTGCACGGCTCTACCGGTTGGAAACTGGCCGAGTATGTGGCGGCGGGACGTGCTATCGTTACCGAGCCGCTGCGGTACACCTTGCCGGGCGGCTTTGAAGAAGGGAAAAACTATAAAACGTATACGTCCCCGGCACAATGTGAGGAGCAGCTGCGGCAGCTGCTGGCAGACCCGGCGGCGATCTTAGCCATGGCGCAGCACAATGCGGACTACTATCAGATGTGGCTGCGGCCGGAACAGCAGGTGCGGCAGGCTTTGCGGCAGCTGGAAACAGGGGAGTTGTAAGGGGGAAAAACGGGGTATGGAGGAACAAAAACGGCATAGCGGCTTTGAGACGATGCGCATCCTCAGCATGGTAATGATCGTTCTGATGCACGGCATCGGGCACGGCGGGCTGGGCAGCGCCGTGCCGCAGGGGTCGGCGGCATTCTGGATATACTGGCTGCTGTTTATTCTGGCGCGTGTATCTACCAACTGTTTTGTAATGCTTTCCGGCTATTATCTGTCAGAGCGCAAGGGACCTGTTCATGTCGGGCGGCTGTTCCGCATTGGGGCACAGGTGTGGTTTTACTCCATGCTTACCTTCTGCGTTGCGGTCAAGGCCGGGGCAGTTCCGCTTTCGGCGGTCAAGCTGCTTCGGGCGCTTTTACCCCTTACCTCCAACGGCTACTGGTTCGCCTCGGCCTATTTTTTACTGTACCTCTCGGTGCCGGTGCTGAACGTGGTGGTGCAAAGCCTTGACAGGCGGCAGTACAAAACGCTGCTGCTGGTGGTACTGCTGCTGCAAAGCGTGTGGGGCACGCTGTTCTACTGGGCAGCGGATGCAACTTTTGTGAATAACGGGTACAGCTTTATCTGGTTCTATACCCTGTATTTTATTGCCGCCTATTTCCGCAAATACCGGGTGACTGTGCCCAGCGGGCTGTGTCTGCTGGCATATCTGGCAGCTTCGGCGGCGGGGCTTTTCAACCGGATGCTGGCGCTGCGGGTGGAAAACGCTTTGCACCTGAACGGTTTTGTGAATGCCGTCAACGGCTATCAGGCACTGGATACGGTCATCGCCTCGGCAGCAATGTTTCTGCTGTTCCAGAATATCCACATCCGCTCGGATTACTGGCGGCGCTGGGTCTTTCGGCTGGCACCGCTGTCCTTCGGGGTATACCTGCTGCACGACAGCGATTTTACCCGGGCGCTGCTGTGGCGACTGGTAGACCTGCCCCGGTTCGGCGGGGCGCTGCTGCCCTCGCTGGCTTACCTGACTGGCGCGGTGCTGCTGATCGCCGTGGTGGGCTACGCGGTGGATGCCGTGTATCAGCGGCTCTACCGCCTGCTGCGCCTGCCCGCACTGGAAACAAAGCTGGATGCCCTGACTGCCTGCATTCTGCAAAGGATCGTCGGGAGTGAAAAAGCGTGAAAAAAGCGCTGTCGCACGAGTTTTTGTGTGACAGCGCTTTTTTAGTTCATCGGCCCGGCCTTGTCGAACATCTGCTGTACCTGTGCGGCCAGCAGGGCGTGCTCCGGGGCCTGCAGCAGCGGGTCCTCCGCCAGCATGGCCAGTGCTTCGCTCTGGGCGGCGTGAAGGGTGCGGGTGTCGTTCATCAGGTCGGCAATTTGCAATGTGGGCAGGCCATGCTGTCGGCTGCCGAAAAAGTCGCCGGGGCCGCGGGTCTCCAGGTCGTACTGGGCCACGGCAAAGCCATCGGTGGTGCTGCACAAAAACTTCAGCCGCTTCTGCACCGCTTCGCCGGTATTGTCGCTGACCAGAAAGCACCAGCTCTCGGCGGCACCACGGCCCACCCGGCCGCGCAGCTGGTGCAGGGCGCTCAGGCCATAGCGCTCCGCGTTCTCGATGACCATGACGCTGGCGTTGGGCACGTCCACGCCCACCTCAATGACTGTGGTGGACACCAGTGCGTCCAGCCGCCCGGCCTTGAAATCCTCCATGACAGCGGCCTTCTCCTTGGGCTTGAGCTTGCCGTGCATCAGACCCACCCGGCGGTCAGGCAGCAGGGCCTTGGCAATGTCCTCGTAGTAGGTCTTGACCGCGTTCAACCCGCCGTCGGGGGTGTCCTCAATGGCGGGGCACACCAGATAGACCTGCCGCCCCTTGTCGATCTCCTGATCGAGGAAATGGTACAGGTCCCGCCGTTTTTTGCCGGTGATGCACCGGGTCTTGACCGGGGTACGGCCGGGGGGCAGCTCGTCCAGAATGGAGATGTCCAGGTCTCCGTAGAGGAGCAGGCCCAGTGTGCGGGGAATGGGGGTGGCGCTCATGACCAGCAGGTGCGGATTCACGGCCTTTTCGGCCAGCATGCCGCGCTGCCGCACGCCGAAGCGGTGCTGCTCGTCGATGACGGCCAGCCCCAGCCGGGCAAACTCCACCCCCTCGCTGAGGATGGCGTGGGTGCCCACGATGAGGTCCGCTTCATCGCCCCGGATGGCGGCCAGCGTGGTGCGCTTTGCAGCGGCTTTCATGCCGCCGGTGAGCAGGGCCACCCGCATGCCAAAGGGGGCCAACATCCGGTTCAGACCCTCGGCGTGCTGTGCGGCCAGAATCTCAGTGGGGGCCAGCAGAGCAGCCTGATATCCGGCCCGGATGCAGGCCCAGATGGCGGCAGCCGCTACCAGCGTTTTGCCGCTGCCCACGTCACCCTGTAACAGGCGGTTCATGGAGTGCTCCCCGGCCATGTCGGCCAGGATCTCATCCACAGCCCGGCGCTGAGCACCGGTGGGAGAGAAGGGCAGGCTGGCCCAGAAGGGTTCCGGGTCTGTGGGCTGCATGGGGGCACCGGTGGCGGCGGAGCCGCGGTTCTTCATGCGGCCGATGCCCAGCTGCAGCACCAGAAGCTCTTCATAGATGAGCCGCCGCCGGGCCGCAAAGGCTTCTTCTTCGGTGGCAGGGCGGTGGATGGCCCGCACGGCTTCGGCCTTGGAAGGCAGGCGGTATTTGCGACGCATCTCCTCCGGCAGCGGGTCGGGCAGAAGCTCGGCATGGGGCAGCAGCTGCCGCACGCACTTGGCAATGGCACTGCTGGAAAGGCCCTCGGTCTGGGGGTACACGGCCTCGAACGGGGCTGCCTGCACCTGTTCGGCAGTGCGCACCAGCGGGTTGACCATCTGACGCCGCAGCATCCCGCCGGTGACGATGCCCTGAAAATAGTATTCCTGCCCGATCTCCAGTTTCTGGGCGGCATAGGGGTTGTTGAACCAGGTGATCTCCAGCCCGGACACGTCATCCCCGGCGGTGACCCGCTCCATCCGCCGCCCACCGGGCAGGATGCGCCCGCCGGGCTTGGCAAACACCTCTGCCTTGACCACGCATTCCGTGTCGGCAGGGGCTTCCGCAATGGAGTAGGGCTTCGTAAAGTCGATGTATTTACGGGGATAATGGCACAGAAGGTCGGCCAGCGTCACGATGCCCAGCTTCTCGAACCGCTCGGCGGTCTTGGGGCCTACCCCCTTCAGGTAGCGCACCGGCGTGTCCGGCGTGAGGGTGATGCGGTTTTCAGTGGGCATGGCGTGTCAGCTCCTTTCCTGGATGCAATATAGCCATTGTAACACGGAGCGGCAGCGGATGCAAATGGCCCAAA
>OLOO01000965.1_pt1 | contig 21505 bp, 21 predicted proteins | sample 1672621 | NCBI WGS metagenome assembly OLOO01 (sample SAMEA3136706, study PRJEB25190) | human gut metagenome | biome: human gut; feature: human-associated habitat; material: faeces | place: Austria | collected 2013 | reverse complement strand
ACTGGCAATTCCCGAAACCGTTGCGTGTGGCATACTCCATAAGCATTGACTTTTGGAAAGAGATTTGTCAAGGGTGTTTTCTCCACGATATATCACCCTATATCAAAAATCCAAATAAACATGCCAAAATATCGCTCAATATTACATCGTTCGCAAACATAATAATTGAGAAACCGACAATTTTCTGCTATACTTACTTTTATAACTGATTTTATTTGGACGGAGGATTTTTATGAAAGTCAGCTATAAGAAACTTTGGAAGCTATTGATAGACAAAGATATGAAAAAAAGAGATTTAGAAAGATGTGCTGGAATTAGTCATTATACCATCAACAAATTAAATCATGGTGAAAATGTTACAACCGATATTCTTGGGAAGATTTGCAAGGCATTAGGGTGTACAATGAACGATATTATGGAATTTATTGATGACGATTCTGCACAGTAAAAGCCTATTTTGTAAAAGCATCTCAAATTTTCAATATCTGATTATTCAAAAATATCCTCAAGTATAGGAGATGAAGATATGGCATACCAAAGCGAAGCAGCCCTTGAGCAACAGTTCATAGACCAGCTCAATAAGCAAGGTTATACCAGCGTCTCTATACCAGACTATGACGCACTGGTAGAAAACTTCAAAACTCAATTTGAAACCTTTAATTCAGCGAAGCTTGACCGCCCCTTGACCGACAAAGAATGGGAGCGTGTAATGAATATCATGCTCGGAAAATCTGTTTTCCAGAGCGCAAAGATCCTTCGAGACAAGTTCGTGTTGGAGCGTGAGGACGGGACGAAGGTGTACCTCTCTTTCTTCGATGCCGACCACACAAAGAACATTTTTCAGGTGACAAACCAGACAACTGTTGTCGGCAAGTATGTTAATCGCTATGATGTGACAATACTCGTCAATGGTCTTCCGCTTATTCAAGTGGAATTGAAACGGCGTGGCATTGACATCCGAGAAGCTGTCAATCAAGTGATGCGCTACAAAAAGCATTCCTACAATGGATTGTACCACTTTATCCAACTTTTTGTAGTGTCCAATGGTGTAGATACAAAGTATTTTGCCAACTCTGACAGAGATATGCTTCATAGCCTCGCCTTCTTCTGGACGGACTTCAATAATGTGCGTATTACCAACTTGAAAGAGTTCTCCATCTCCTTCCTTGCAAGGGATCACATCATAAAGATGCTGACGAGATATACCATCCTTAACGACACGGATAAACTGCTCATGGTGATGCGTCCTTATCAGGTATATGCGGTGGAAGCCCTTGTCCGGCAAGCTACACTTACTAACCGCAATGCCTACGTATGGCATACAACCGGCGCAGGAAAGACACTAACTTCCTTTAAGACGGCACAGATTCTCGCAGCCAACCCCAATATTAAAAAGGTCATCTTCCTCGTTGACCGAAAGGACTTAGACTCTCAAACAACAGAAGAGTTCAACAAGTTCGAGAACGGCTCAGTTGATGCAACTGATCGTACCGATGTCCTTGTAAAACAGATGCAGGATAAAAACCGACAGCTTATCGTTACTACGATGCAGAAAATGGCAAATGCGGTTAAGCGGCCTCAGTATTCAAAGATCATGGACACCTACAAAAATGAAAAGGTTGTCTTCATTATTGATGAGTGTCACCGTAGTCAGTTTGGGGATATGCATAAGGACATCGTTCGGCACTTCCAAAAGGCGCAATTTTTTGGTTTTACCGGCACACCCCGTTTTGAGGTGAACGGAAAGACTGAGGGGAAAATTACGCAGACAACGGAAATGCTGTTCGGAGAATGCGTACATAATTATCTCATCAAGGACGCTATCTTCGATAATAATGTTCTCGGCTTCCATATTGAGTACATCAAAACAATGGAAGGTGATTTTGACTGGGACGATCCCACAATGGCGGATGCGATTGATGTAGGTGAACTCTATATGTCCGAGGAACGGATGTCTCTGATCGCAAACCATATCGTTCAGAATCACAAGGCAAAAACGAGAAATGGTCAGTACACAGCCATCTTTGCTGTCTCTTCGATTGAAGCTCTGATTAAATACTACGACATCTTCAAGAAGATCAAACATGACCTGAATATTAGCGGCATCTTCTCTTATGGGCAGAATGAAGAGGCTGAGGGCAAAGATGAACATAGTCGGGATGCCCTGGAACGGATCATCAAGGACTATAACGAGAAGTACAGCACAAACTTCTCGACAGATACATTTGCTGCATACCATAAAGATATTTCCGACCGTGTGAAGGGCAAGAAAACAAAGCCCCTTGACATCCTTCTGGTTGTAAATATGTTCCTGACCGGCTTCGACAGCAAGCAGTTGTCCGTTCTCTATGTAGACAAGGACTTGAAATACCACGATCTGCTCCAAGCCTATTCCAGAACAAACCGTGTAGAAAAAGAAACCAAGCCCTTCGGTATTATCATCTGCTATCGAAACTTGAAGAAGAGAACGGATGATGCTCTTACGCTCTTCTCAAAAAGCCACGACACGTCGGGCATTGTCGTTCCCGAATATCCCTACTTTGTAGAGAAATTCAATGAGATGGTTACTCGGTTGAAGCAACTTGCGCAGACACCGGCTGACATCGACACTATGCAGAGTGAGGATGACCAGAAGCTTTTCGTTGAGACCTTCCGTGAGCTTACGAAGTATCTCCAATCTCTGCAAACTTTCATTGAGTTCAGCTTTGACCAGGACTCACTTATCATGACAGAGCAGGAATATCAGGACTATAAGAGTAAATACCTGATGCTCTATGCAAAGCACAAGAAAGATCGAGAAGTTGTCTCTGTTCTGAACGATGTGGACTTCTGCATCGAGCTAATGGAGAGCGACAGGATTAATGTTGCCTATATCATGAACCTCATCCGTAATATCCACTTTGATGATGCTAAACAGAAGGACTATGATATTAAGCACATCAAGGAAGAACTGGGACGAACCGATAATCCGCAGTTGCTTCGCAAGGTTGAGATCCTGCAAGCCTTCTTAGACCGTGTTGTTGTTGGCCTTGAGAGTGCAGACGAAATCGACGCTGCTTACAACGACTTTGAGAATGAGGCAAAGCGTGAGGAAATCGTTGCCTTTGCGCAAACAGAGGAAATCGACCCCGCTATGCTTACTGACTTCATCTCGGAATACGAGTTCTCCGGTACAATGGATGCGGGTAACATCCGTGACCGTATCGAAAAACCGATGCCGCTGTTGAAAAAACGTTCCTTAGTCAATAGGATTGTAGACTTTATCCGGCAGCATACCGAAAAATATCAATAAGGAGAATGTGAAATGGACAACAGTATTCAGGCTCACCAGAAGGAGCTTTGTAACAAACTTTGGGCAATGGCAAACGCTCTCCGGGGCAATATGGAAGCCTACGAGTTTAAGAACTACATCTTAGGCATGATTTTCTACTACTACCTTTCGGATCGCACCGAGAAGTACATGACCAATCTGCTGAAAGATGATAATATCAGCTATGAGGATGCTTGGACTGATGAGGAATATAAGACCGCAGTTGTAGAGGAAGCTCTTCGTGACTTAGGATTTATCATTGAGCCACAATTTCTGTTCCGCAAGATGGTCAAAATGGTTGAAAATCGTTCTTTTGATATTGAATTTTTACAGAAAGCGATTAACTCCCTGATGGAATCTACTCTTGGCAACGATTCGCAGGAGGATTTTGACGGACTGTTCTCCGACATGCAGCTCGATTCTACTAAGTTGGGGCACACAGTTAAGGATAGAAGTGCTGTTATGGCAAAAATCATTGCCTCTTTGGATGAGATCAACTTTAGTGTGGAAGACACGAAGATTGATGTCCTTGGCAATGCCTATGAGTATCTGATTGGGCAGTTCGCAGCAACAGCCGGTAAAAAGGCTGGCGAATTCTATACTCCTTCAGGGCCTGCTGAACTGCTGTGCCGTTTGGCTTGCCTTGGGCTGACTGATGTTAAGGATGCAGCCGACCCCACTTGTGGCTCTGGCTCTCTTCTGCTTCGCCTCAAGAGCTATGCTAATGTCCGTAACTACTATGGTCAGGAGTTAACTTCCACGACCTACAACCTCGCCCGAATGAACATGATTCTCCGTGGCATTCCTTACCGGAATTTCAATATCTACAACGGAGACACCTTGGAGCATGACTACTTTGGTGACATGAAATTCCGTGTTCAGGTTGCAAATCCCCCGTATTCTGCTAAGTGGTCTGGCGATCTGAGCTTTATGGAAGACCCCCGTTTTAATGAGTACGGCAAGCTTGCCCCGAAGAGCAAGGCTGACTTCGCTTTTGTTCAGCACATGGTGCATCACATGGATGAGGACGGACGAGCTGTTGTGCTGTTGCCTCACGGTGTTCTGTTCCGTGGTGCTGCAGAAGAAGTGATCCGCAAACACCTTATCCAGAAGTTGAATGTTCTGGACGCTGTGATCGGTCTTCCTGCCAACCTTTTCTTCGGCACAGGCATTCCGGTATGTGTCCTTGTCCTCAAGAGAGAGCGAAATGACAATGCCGACAACATTCTGTTCATTGATGCTTCTGGCGATTTTGAAGCCGGTAAAAACCAAAATATTCTCCGTGAGTGCGACATTGACAAGATTGTTGAGACTTACGAGCGTCGTGAGGATGTGGACAAGTATGCCCATGTTGCCACGATGCAGGAAATTGCAGAGAACGGCTTCAACCTCAATATCCCTCGGTACGTTGATACCTTCGAGCCGGAGGAAGAGATTGATCTGAACCAAGTAGCTGCGGAAATCCGCCAGCTCCAGAACGAAATTAAGGGCATTGATGCAGAATTGAAACCGTTTTTTGACGAGCTGGGACTTGATTTCCCGTTCGAAGTGGAGGGCGAATAATTATGGCAAATGTATCCTCAAGTAACGGTCTCGAAAAGCGTCCGAAACTCCGTTTCCCTGGCTTTGATGAGCCGTGGAAGGCAGAAATGCTATCTGATTTTTCAGAGCGTGTGACACGAAAGAACACAAAGAATGAAACGAACCTTCCACTGACGATTTCTTCTAAAGATGGGCTTGTCGATCAAATCAGCTACTTCAACAAGATGGTTGCCAGTAAAGACATCAGTAGCTACTATCTTCTCAAAGAAGGAGAATATGCCTACAATAAAAGTTATTCTGTTGGGTATGATTTCGGCTCAATAAAACGCCTTGATCATTATCCGATGGGGGCTTTGTCCACCCTATATATTTGTTTTGCTCTAAAAAGGCATAATTCTGATTTTATCAGAGCTTATTTCGACTCTCTGAAATGGTACCGTGAAATATATATGATTTCTGCTGAAGGGGCAAGGAATCACGGATTACTGAATGTGCCCACTGAAGATTTTTTTCAGACTATCCACTATCTCCCGCAGGATACTCGTGAACAGAGAAAAATAGCCAACTTTATTATCACTTTAGATCGTCGCATAGATGCACAGCAGTCTCTTGTCAAAAGCCTCAAGAAGTATAAAAGAGGTGTCGTTCGCTCCCTATTATCGCCAGAGAATTGTGGTCTAAAAGAAGTTCAATGGCAGTGTGATACCATAGGCAATCTTGGTTCCTTTATCAAGGGTGCGCCATTATCAAAAGCCGATATTTCCGAAACAGGAACTCCATTTATTCTGTACGGCGAGCTATATACAACCTACCATGAAGTAATTACATCCGTTGTCAGAAAAACGGAAGCAGTAGTTGAACAAGTTTATCATAGTATGGTGGGAGATGTGCTTATACCTACTTCTGGGGAAACATCAGAAGAAATTTCCACAGCTTCGTGTGTTATGCTTCCGGGTGTTATTCTTGCTGGTGATCTTAATATTTTCCGAAGCACTAAAATTGACGGAAGAATAATGAGCTACATACTTAACCACATCGTCAACGGGAATATTGCCCGTATCGCTCAGGGTAAATCTGTTGTTCATGTACAGGCAAGTGAAATCTCAAAGATTGAAATATCATATCCTGATCCTGAGACACAGATCCGCATAATAAAAGTTCTTGAGGCAATTAGCAACCGTATAGAGTCATGTGAGAAGGAGCTAAATCATCTTACTAAAATGCGCAACTCTCTGTTGCAGCAGCTTTTTATATAAAGAGTTGTTGCAAAAGAGCTTTTTTTAGATTCACCAATGTGGCCAAGCACTTCTCTGCATTTTGAATTTTGGCATCGAATGAAGAAAGCATTTTTGAAATTTGTTTTCTTTCCGTTTCGGGAGGAAGAGGCAACCTGCATTCATTAAGGATTCCTTTGGTTATCTGATTGATCGTTGCTGTACCCGTGTCCTTGAAAACTTGAGAGAAAAACATCTGGCTGTTCAAGTAATGAAAGATATACGTATCATTTAGCTTGCTACGAATTATCATCATAAATGTGCCCCATGTTGTCATAGGCATATTTGGGGGAATTAGCGCAGTTTTTCCAACAAGATTTTTGCTGCCATTTCGTACACACATAATGACATCATCACATTTTACTTGTAAGCTCTCATCCACTTTCTTGTCTACATAAACACAGTCATCAAAAGACAGCATACCATTTTGAATGTTGGATGACCTTAAAACAAGATACCCCGAAACTGAAACATCACTTGGACTATAAGTAAGCCCCTGTAAAAAATCAGCAACTTCGGATAAATAGACTGTCGGATATATATTGCTATTGATATTTGAAAAAAGCTTGTTAAGCAATCCTCTTTTATACTTCTTGAGGGCATCAATGATTTTACTCTGAGCCGCTGCCCTTTGATCCAGCAGATATAGAAAACGGCTTATCTTTTCCTGTTCAGCAATCGTTTGTGGAGATGAGATTTCAGTTTTAGAAATATTCCCCTTGCTGATAGACAGAACTTTAATACCTTGCATTAAAGGAATGAGCTGCTTGTGATAGTGGGGGGTGTTCATGTAATACCCCAAATACATGGATGCAAACGGGAAAAGAGGTCTACACGGAACTGTATGCAGTCCAGCCTCGATCTTTCTGCCGGAAATATTCAATAGTTCAATTGTTTTTCCAACCGTTTTATCTTCGGCGGTATCTGCAACAATTATATCCCCGTCTTGAAGATAGTCGTAATTTGTGCTTTCATGCCCAGAAATAATGTGGGGAATGGTGTTGTCTGTGGCATCGAGAATACTTCCGTATTTGATCAATACATCACCATAATGAATATCCAGCACATCTCCGGTTGCATCAAGCTCAGCTCGTGAAAGAGTGTTGTTTTGCAAGAAGGAAAATACAGCGCTGAATTTGTGGCTACACCACGGCTCATCAAAGCCAGGGAAGCGGAGTTTCGGACGCTTTTCGAGACCGTTACTTGAGGTCTATTTTTTAACTGAACAGTAGCAAGAACTTGAAGCAAAATCCCTTGCAGTAGCAGAGAATTTCCGCTATTGCAAGGGATTTTCGTCTTTCATATAGCTTTTCTGCATACTTAGTCAGAAGTATAAAAGAGGTGTCATATCTGCACTTCTAAGTTCAAAGACTAATCCTTATTATTCATCCGAAACATGGAAAGAAGTAGCTTTATGTGATGTAGCAAGCGGCTTTGAGTATGGCATGAATGCCGCTGCCACAGTCTACGATGGTTCTCATAAGTACATTAGGATTACAGATATTGATGATAATTCTCATCTTTATAGCCAAGATGTACCGGTCTCACCAGAAGGGCAAGTAGATGAAAAGCATCGAGTTCGAGAAAACGACATCTTATTTGCTCGTACAGGGGCATCTGTGGGTAAAAGCTATCGCTACCAGCGTAGTGACGGTGATCTTTATTATGCTGGCTTTCTTATTCGCATTCATGTAAATTCAGATGTGAATTGCGGTTATGTTTTTCAGAATACATTAACTGAGGCATATAGGCGTTGGGTTCTCCTTGAATCTGCTCGATCTGGCCAGCCGGGAATTAACGCTGAGCAATATAAACAATATCGCTTTCTGCTTCCGCCCTTAGAGCTACAAAATAAAATCTCCACCTTGGCTACTAATCTCGACAATCTAATCTGCAAAGAGGAAAATCTTCTATCACAAATCGAACAAGTAAAAATAGCTTTATTGCAGCGGCTTTTTATATAAAGAGCCGCTGCATAAGCCCCGTTCTTTCGTTTATAAGCGTGTCCAGCATATTTTCGTGAGCGGTTATTGTGAAGTCAAGTTTTGAGAAAAAACGGGCGATTTTCTTTTGTTCATGTAAAGGCGGCAGAAAAACAGTTTGATTCAAAACCGTTCCACGATCTATGCCTTCAATTAGTCCTGTGGCGTTCCGCTTGATCCTATCCGACAAGAAACCCGTCAGGTAGTAGCAGAAGTCGCTTGTCATTTTTTCATTTGCACGCAAAGACATAAACTGTCTCGCTATGTGTGCCTTTTCCTGTGTTAATCTCACAACTGCTCCTGAACCAGAGCCTTTACAGACAAGTAGGGTGTCACCCTTATACGCATAACACCGGGGTGTCTGCGTCCATCTACTGACCACTGTTTCTCCTTTCACAATACAACTGGCTCCTGTCATATAAGGAACACCTATTTCTTGATCATTGTATTCAGCAGGCGCAAAGTCTTGTCCTGATTGTAGCGAGATGAGGTCTCCCATTTTGTATTTATCCCATTTTTGCGGCTTAGCCGAAAAAGAAACTTGTTGAGTGAATACTGCTTTTAACGCACCTCTTTTATACTTCTTGAGGGTCTCAACCAAAGTACGTTGCGTCTCAATTCTTCGCTCTATGGCATCGAGAAATAAAGAGATCCTTTCCTGTTCCTTTGCAGAGGGAACATTTATTGGCATTGCGAAAAAGACGTCATCCTTGATGCTCACTCTGTCATGTCTTGCACCGCTGTCACCGGACATATAGATGTACCGATGCCATGTCGACGAGCGAAAATACCACTCGAAGTAAAGCGGATTGATTTCTCGCTTGGCACGGAAGCACAAGTACAAAGGAGACACTATTCCCGCCTCCGGGTATTGATAGCTACTTATGGGGCCGTAAGGTGCATCGGCAGATTTTCTGGGGTTGTAAACAAAATCGTTGGACTCGATGATATAGTATCCATTTGTATTATCGCTGTTTGCAATGTCCTTATCAAAATACTCTCGCTGAGGAATCAGACCTTGCTTTGCTGAATTGCAGATAACATTACTAATCATTCCATCAGAGTTCTTCTTAGTGCTTTTAACAAAATAGTCTGAAAGAAGAGCTGTGTTCCACGGCTCATCAAAGCCAGGGAAGCGGAGTTTCGGACGCTTTTCGAGACCGTTACTTGAGGATGGAAATGCACATCTTCGTCCTCCACGTGATAATAATCGTGGAGGTGGTCAACATGACTAACAATACACAATTCAAGACGCTATTGAACACTTGGCTAAATCAAAAGAAGCCGATGATCACACCGTCAACCCATGCCAGTTTTACGCTGATAGCCGAAAATCACTTAATACCTCACTTCGGTAAGCGGAAGATCGGCAGCATTACCGAGCCGGACATTCAGAGCTACATATCGTATCTTTACGAGTCCGGGCGGCTGGATAAGTCCGGCGGTCTCACTGTGAAGACCATACGAGATGTGATTCTCGTGCTGCGGCTTGCTATGGAATATGCCTACAAGGAAAGAGCGATACCACTGCTCAACTGGGACCTGATAGAATACCCCAAAGAGTTGGGAATAAAAAAGGTGGTTTCTCTGTCCAAGGATCAAGAGCAAGCTCTAATTCAGTGTATATACATGAACCTGAACCGGAAGACCGCCGGCATACTCATTGCACTGTTTACCGGTGTGCGGATTGGTGAACTCTGCGGCTTACAGATGAAGGACATCTCGTTGACAGATAAAACCATCAGCATCAACAAAACCGTTCAGCGCATCTATGACAAGAAAAAGGGAGAGTCCTATCTGCACATAGGGCCGCCGAAGACCAAGACATCAGCTCGAACAATTCCCGTACCGTCTTTGCTCATGAACATTATCAAGAAGTTTTATACGGAAAATCCCAACCATTACTTCTTGACTGGCAAAACAAAGCCGACAGAGCCTCGAACTTACAGGCAGTTCTTTTCCCGTTTTTTGAAACGAAATGGGCTGCAAAAGGTAAAGTTCCACGAGATACGGCATACATTTGCCGTAAGAGCCATTGAAATACCAGAGTTTGATGTGAAGTCTCTCTCTGAAATTCTCGGACATAAAAATGTGTCTTTTACTCTCAATGTATATGGCAGTGCCAACTTGCAGCAAAAGGTAAAGTGTATGAATTTGTTAAATGATCTTTTGTAAGGTCATCTTGGGTGAGCAGGAACGGTGGGTTACCGTTCCTGCTCACTCTTTTTCTTTTGAAGAGTCTGCTGCTCCTTCTGCGCCTGTCGCATCATTCTCCGTACCGTCTGTCGCTCCATATCCTCATGCAGCACACGGGAAACCACCTTTTTGCTGTCAAACATCAAAAGCGGGCTGTACTTCTCGCCGTAAACCTGCTGTGCCCGGTTCTCCGCCTCCTGCTCCTTGCTGGGACGGATGGCCTGTCTTGCTTCATACAGCTGCACCGGATCGACGCCCTGTGCCTGTTCCCGAAGCCCGGCATACTCGTTCAAGGCAGCGTCCAGTTCAGCAGAATATTTCTGTTCCTGTTCTTCCAGCCGTTTCAGGCTCTGCTCCATGGTGGCGATGTCTTTAGGGAATTGTTCGGCAGCATCTTCTTCGGTATATGCCAGCGACGCCAGAAGCAGATTTTTCTCCGAACGCAGTTCTTCCAAATCCTCCGTCAGAGCCGCTATCTTAGCCGCCAGTTCCCGGTGCCGGAATACATGAACCGCAGAGAGCGCCTTCTTCTCGGAAAGCAGGCTGCGGCGCTCTTTCGTCTTATCCCGGATGTCCTTTGCCAGCTGATTGTACTGTGTGAGGGCGGGGCGCAGCGTATTCAGCGAAGTGTTCAGGCGTTCCTTGCCCTTGCGGAGATACCCCAGCTGATAGCAGAACAGCAGCAGATTTTTACGCAGATTTTCCATGGCTTCGGCAAGTGCTGGGATGGTATTTTTGACTGCCTGCGCCAGCTTTTTAAGCTGCCCTCTCAGCTCCCGAAGCAGGGCATTGTCCGCCTTGATCTGCCGGTTCAGCTCGCACCGGTCAGAGATAATACCCTTTTTCTCCATGGCTCTGGCAACCACACCCTCATGGACCGTAGGCTGCTCCAGCAGTCCACGCTCGGCATGGCTGCGGTGGTCGATGCGTTCTTCGTGCCCGGTGCGCTCCAGATGGCGGTTTGCCACATCTGCCCATGCAGCCCGCCACAGGACAAGCTGCTCGTCGCTGTTCCATCGTTCCGTGATGGGATTTTGCCTGCCATATTTGGTGCTTTTGGGGTACTTGGACACCCGTTCATAGCCCTGCGCCTGCGCTGCGGACGAGGCCATATACACCTTCTTTTTGCCTACCTTGTACTGATACTGTTTCTCCCAGCCGTCGGCCTGCGCCTGTTTGAACTCGGCGGCAGTAAAGCCCCGTTCCTCGCCATCTTTGACACAGAGATATTCTTTCTCGGTCTTGTACTGCCATTTTCCCTTTTCATCCAGCGGGCGCACCGTCAGCAGGATGTGGGCATGGGGATTGTGTCCGGGAGGATATGGGTCATGGATGGCAGCATCGGCGCACATTCCGTCTGCCACAAACTGCTCCTTGATGAAATCTTGCAGGAGCTGAATTTGTTCCTCCCGGCTTAGTTCTATGGGCAGCGCCGCCACAAATTCACGGGCGAGGCGGCTGTCCTTTGCGGTTTCGGTTTCCTCCACAGCATTCCACAGGGTTTCTCGATCTTGCCACTCTGCGGGGGCCGTGGCTGGCAGAAAAACCTGCCGCCATCCAAGTCCCTGTTTGCGGGTGTAGTCGTGCTGCACTCCGTCATACTCGTTGAGCATCCGGGAACAGCTCAGATAGGCCGCAGCAGCCACGGCGGAGCGTCCGGCTCCACGGCTGACCATCTTGGCCTCCAAATGATAAATCGCCATAAATCACCTTGTCCTTTCTGAAAGGGGTGCCCCAAAACAGGGCACCCTTGTTTTCGCTCAGTACGTCGTGAAATGCGACACACCACCAGCAGGGGCGGAACGATTCGTTCCACCCCTGTATCTGTGTCAAGCTGCCGGTGGCAGGTTGACGCAGGCAGGCGGCGGGATGGGGTGGCAATATACCACCCCATGAACAGGGGCTTCCAAAACGGAAAACCCTGCGCCGGCTGCGTGGACATGGCTGGCAGTTTGGCAGAAATGCAGCCTTGTCCAGCGGCTCCCGCAGGAGCCGCAATCCCCCTCGGAGAGCGCACGTGCCCGACCAACGGGAGGGCTACCACCGCCTGCTTTAGCAGGTGGTGAGTAAGTGCGCCCTTCGGGATAAAAAAGAGGAAGGCCCCCGGTTTCCCGGAGACCTCCCAGCAGTTTTCAATCGTGTCCTGCCAGCTTTCGCCGCAGGTACTCTTCCAGATTATCAAGCCCTACCGCCTGTACTTCCGGCAGCACTTTTTCCAGTACAGCGCCCTCCTGAATGAGCCGCCTTGTCCGTGCTTTTCGTTCCTTCACCCGGTCCCGTGCCTGGGCTTCCTCCAAGCGGTGCTTTGCCTGCAACAGTTTCTTTTCTTCACTTGTCATAGATTTACCTCCGTTTCTGCCAGATCAGGTCATAGCCCAGCACATCAGCCAGTTCCACAACCTCCTTGTAGCGGATGGATTCCCGCTGGAGCTTGGCCGACAGGTTGGAAACACTGTCCGACCAGCCGTATTCCTCATGGAGCCGGTCAACTACCTCCTGCATGGTATATCCGGCCCGGACGATCTGTGCCTTAATCTCGTTGCGTACCGTCATCATCAAAAATCCTCCTAAATTTACTTGATAAAAAAGCGAAGCTGGCACGCCCTCTGGCATAACCGCTTCGCTGTGTGGTGAAAAATCTCCTTGTCACCAAATCCGTTCAGAATTGCCGGTGTGATGTCCTGCCCATAGGTCGCACCTTCCGACTTTTCCGTTCCGTGTGACTTGGCTTGAAACCGTGCATTTCCCCATGATTCCATGCACCCGGTTCACCGGGGCGAGAAGCACGGTTTCGCAAAATGATTTCTTCCAATAGGCAAATACTTTTCGATTTCCACTTGCCTTGATTTAGCATGGGGATTTGACCAGTGATTCTGACTGCCATAGCCGCCGAATTGCTATAAAAGGGAGAACAAGGGTCAATCAAAGCGTACGTACGTACACGGTTCAGCGCCGCCATTCTTCCGGCACATCTTCCGGTACGTACGTACGCATCGAATCACCGGAAAACACTGATATATGATTTCTCACCAGTACCTCAATCCCCAAAAAGCCACGCACCCGCCGTCCGGCAGCATTGGTCACATTGTTGCAGTATTCCAAACTGTAGCGGCTCTGGCAGGCAATCAAGGCTTCGCTGAAGCTGCGGGGTTTCAGGGCAGGCAGATTGTTCTCGGTGCAGTAAATCTGGTACGCCTCATACAGCTCTTTGGAACTGGCGGACATATCGGCCTTCAGGCGAACATACCCGTCAGAATCCAAAAAATCATACACATTGTTGTTGTCTCGTTTGACTGCCTCCCGGTTTTCTCTGGTGCGGTCACTTTCGGTAAACTTGAAATTGTTGGCGGCCAGCCGCTGCAATCCCTCAAAAGCCCACAGCAGAATGCCCTCCACCTCGGCTTTCATCTTCTCCGCAAGGTCGGGATCATCCACACGGCCAGCCGGTTTTTCTTTCGTGGTTAGCACCAGCTGGCGGCGATAAAATCCGTCGCTCCGGTCAAACAGGGCCTGCAAATCTCCGTTGGAGAAAGCCAGCAGCCGGGCGCACATCCATCCCTGATAGCTCTGCTTGCCCTTGCGCTCCAAATCCATCTTGCCCTGGGCGGTGACAATGGATTTCACATAGTTGGTCTGGCGCAGGGCCTCCATCCGCATATCATCATCCACGCACAGGAGGATATGTTCCAGGTCAGCACGGGCAAATCGGTTCTCGGATATTTTCCCGATGCTGCCATCCTTCATGTTGGAGCCGAACAAAGTTCCCAGAACAGCGCCGATCTGCGACTTGCCCTCGCCGCCGCTGCCCTTAATGACCATCATCCGCTGTCCCTTATTGCTGGGAATCAGGCAGTAGCCGATATATTCCTGCAAGGTGGGGATGTCCTCCGGGTAGAGCAGGCCATCCAGAAATTGCAGCCAGAGAACAGGTTTTGGGGCGTTGGGGTTGTAGGCCACGGGGAAACGGTTGCGGACGATTTTCGGCTTTCCCTTCGCAAAGGTTCCATCCAGAAAAAGTGTCCCGTTGGAAAGGTGAATCCGGTCCGGCTCCGGGGAAAAATCCTCCACCAGCGCCGCCAGCTTCATCAGCTCCACGATGTTGCTGATTTTGCGGGGAATGTTACTGACCGCACAGCATTTCAGTTCCTCAAAAATCTCTCCCCGCAGGGGCAGATCGTCTGTCACACGGCCTTCGGGCGTGAAAAAAGCCCCGTTTGTGAAGATGATCTTGTGCGTCTGCAAGAACTCCTCACAAAACAGGGCTTCGTTGATGCTTTTTCCATCAAACCAGACGGGCATCCCGTCAAGCTGCGCTTTGTTTTTCATGGGCATCGTCCTCCTTTTTCAGCCTGTCCAGCCGTTCCTCCAAACCGGCAATCAGGCCATCCTTGTTCAGCATTTCCACGATTTTCACCCGCTGTTCCAGCTCAGCGGCAATGAGCAAATCCGCCAGATACTCCACATAGTCCAGCATCTGGCAGGCTTCCACAAACCGGTCATCCAGAACATCTTCCGGTGTCTTGGGTGTGTACTGCACCTTCCAGCTTTCCAGAAGATGCAGATAATCACACAGCACCCGCAGACAGCGCACTTCTTCCTGCCGGTATGCTTTCAGCAGTGGACGTTCCGGTTTGGGCAGGGCGACTGCCGCAGGGGGCTTGTCCGGGTCAATCCCGAAATCCTGTGACAGTTTCTGCGCTGCTTCGTAACTGTTCAGGCCAAACAGCCTTGCCACAAGGTCAATCACATCGCCGGTGGCTCCGCAGCCGAAGCAGTAAAAGTACCTCTCGTTCAGCTTCATGCTGGGGTGCCGGTCCTCGTGAAATGGACAGCAGGCCATCCTGTTTCGGTTGACTTGCAGCCCATAGTGTTCCGCCGCATCCGGCACACAAATATTTTGTTTTACCAGTTCAAACAATGTCATCGGAAATCCCTCCGTTTCAGAGCATAAAAAAGCGGCCTGCCCGGTTTGTTTGGGCAGGCCGCAGTCCTTATGCAGTTTGTGGTGTTTCCTTTTCTTTGGCTTTCCGCTTTTCCTGCCGGTAGAATTTCTCCCGGCAGGCAGGCTTACAAAATTTAGCGTTGGGGCGGACAGACTGGAACGGCTCTCCGCAGCACTGGCACACCAGCTGGTACGGTTCCCCCGGAACGATCAGCCCCTCGGCAATCTTCTGTTTGCGCTCCTTCTGGCGCAGATATTTTTTATGGTCACGGATGCGCTTCTGGCGGCGCTTTTCCTCCGCAGCCAGTTCTTCCTCAGTGGGTTCGGGCATGGGCACTTCAAACTTCCCGATAAAGTTCAGATAAATCTCAATTTCCTGCACCCGTTCCCCGGTGCTTCTGTCCGGGGCATGAACCAGAATTTTCTCCACAAATTCATGGATCATGGGGGCGGTCAGCTCGGTGAAATCCGTATATTTCTGTGCCAGCGCCAGAAAATGGCTGGCACGGTCGGTGTCCTCGTGAAATTGGTTCAGCTGCGCCTGCTCGGAGGCAAGCATCTGTTCCAGCTCGGCCTGTTCCTTTTCATACTCCGCACACAGCAGCTCGAACCGTTTTTCCTCCAGCTTGCCCAGGGCATAGGTTTCGTACAGCTTTTTAATCAGCACGTCCAGCTCGGCGCTGCGCCTGCGCTCTTTGACAACCTTGCGTTTCAGCTCCTTTGCCGCTTCCTGCTGGCGAACCTGTGAAATGCTGCGTACTTTCTGAATAAATTCCTCCTTGTTCTGGATGGCATAGCTGGCGGTGGTGCGGATGGTTTCCAGAATCAGTGCATTTAGGGCTTTAGTGCTGACGGTATGGGAAAAACACATCTGGGTTTCACGCTCAAAAGTCAGGGTATAGGTGGAGCAGTTATAGAAGTCGGTTCCATACTCCCGCCCGTCCTTTTTGCGCTTGCCCCGGTGGTTATACATTTTGGCTTCACAGTCAGCACAAAACACAAGGCCGGTCAGGGGATTGGCGACGCCGGTGGTATCTGTCCGGCGCACCGTCCGCTTCACCTGCTGGGCCAGCTGCCAGGTTTCCGGGTCAACGATGGCCTCGTGGGTGTTCTCAAAAATAAGCCAGTCGGACGGGTCATTTTTTACCCGCTTATCCCGATAGGACTTTTTAGAGGAACGGAAATTGACGGTGTGCCCCATATACTCCGGCTTGGCCAGCATGGAGCTGACCGTGAAGCCGTACCAGTCATAGGGGCGGCTGGTGTCCACGGTGTTTTTTCGGCTGCCCCTGCCGTTTCGTGCCAGATAATAAGCGGGGCACTCCACCTTTTCCTGTGTGAGTATCTTGGCGATCTCATGGGGACCGTGCCCCTCCACAGCAAGCCGGAAGATCCGCCGCACCACGGCGGCGGCTTCCTCGTCTACCAGCCAGTGGTCCTTGTCCTCCGGGTCTTTTTTGTAGCCATAGATGGCATTGTTGGTGGTGGGCTTGCCTGCCTTCCCCTTAACACGGTATGCTGCCGAAACCTTTTTGGACTGGTCACGCAGATACCATTCGTTCATGATATTGAGAAAGGGCGCAAACTCGCCGCTGTCCTGTTCCTCGCTGTCAATGTTATTGGCGACAGCTACAAAATGAACCCCATTCTGCCGGAACATTACCTCGGTGTAAAAGCCGGTTTGCAGGTAATTTCTGCCGATCCGACTTAGGTCCTTACACAGCAGATGAGCCACCTTTCCCGCCTCAATGTCCGCCACAAGGCGCTTCCATGCGGGACGGTCAAAGTTGCCGCCGGACCACCCATCGTCTGTGTAGTGGACGATATTGGTGTAGCCCCGCTGTGCTGCATAGCTTTCGAGATAACGTTTCTGGTTCAGAATGGAGTTCGAGTCACCCGTGAGGTCATCGTCACGGGACAGGCGCTCATAGAGCGCAGTGATTTTTTCTTCCGTCTGTCTGTTTGCCATATCAGGCGCTCCTTTCAGACGGACGGCTCATTTGTGGCAGTTCCATTATACCACATTCCGGCTGGTTTGCCAGCCCATCGTTGCGGATCAGCCGCAGAATTTTATCTTCCATCGTTTCCTCGGCGGTTTCGCTGAGGTAGACACGAACTTTATAGGTGGTGTTGCCAATGTGCCGGGTCAGAAACACGGCGTTTTTATCTGCCATAGAACCTCTCTTTCTTGCGCTTTCGGCGCATCCGGTGTATACTGTTGTTATAGTTCCGTTGTTTGTAACCTGCGATAGTGTTACTCCTTTTTTGCGTCAAGCCTGAACATGGCGTGTGCCTCCTTTCTCCTGTGTGAATGAGCAAATGTAACCTAAGTAACTTGTTTTTAGATTACTCTTTCACTAATAGGAGAAATCCGGGGTGCAAAACGGAACCATTTTTGAAAAATCGCAAAATATTTTTTTGAAAAGAGGTGGGGTCATGGCGTATCTGTCTGATGACGAGCTTCTGGATACCGAGGGTGGCTTCACCGGATGGGACGATGGGACAGGCGCTGGGGCGGAGGAAACGCTGGAACAGGCGCTTGCGGAAGAACGTCTGGCTGAGCTGGAAAATGAGCTGGAGCAGGACGAGCATCCCATCGACTATGAAGCGGAGCTGGAAAACGAGGAAGAAGAAGCCGCCCCGGTCAGCGAAAAGCGGCTGAAACGGGAGATGCGAGCCGAGGCCATACGGCGGCTGGAGGAAGCTGCCCGCACCGAAAAGGATTTCCGGGCCGTGGTGGAGGAATGGAACAAGCTGGACCGGAACCGGGAGCGCCGGGAGCGGGACCATGAAAATCTCCGTGGGGATGTGCCGCTGGAATATCAGGCGGTGCCGGAACCGAAGCTCATTCCCCGATGGATGAACAATCCCGCATACCGGCAGCTGATGGCCGGAAACTTTCTGGACATCCTGTTTGACTGCCCCTATGAGATGCACAACCTGACCGCTGACACCTTTATATCCCGCATGGTGGAGGAATTAAGCGAGGAACATAAGGAAGTTCTGTATTTCCTCTCTTTGCGCCTGTACAGCACCACCCGGCTTGCCGCTATCCGTGGGCAGTCTGACCGCAACATCCGCAAGCTGCGGAAAACCATCCATAAGAAATTGCAACGCCAGATGTATGACCATCTGTGCGGCAAACAGGAGCATGGCGGCAGCTTGACCTTGCGGGAATGTCAGTTTTTGGAGGAATACTCGAAAATCGCAAGGAAACAGGGTAAGGATGCCGTGATCCGGCGGGAGAACAAGACCAAGCGCAGAAAAAAGAAAAACCGCCCCTGATAATTGGGACGATTAAGGAGAAAGGGCGTGTATGATGAAAAATTTGTTTGAACAGTCCCGTTCCCATTGGGTGCGGTACGATCACTATGAGCTGAAAACAGCGGAAAATGGCAAGCGGTACATCACCCCCGGCAAGAGTGCAAAGCCGGATGTCTACAATCCGCTGAAAGAGGTCCCCAACATTGTGCTGGATGCCCTGAATGTAGGGATGCTGATGATGGGACGCAAGCCGGAAGCAGAAGTGGAAAAGGCGATAATGGAGTTTATCACCCGGTACGGCCTGCTGGGGCTGATGACCGCCCTGCCCACCACGCCGTCCTTTATGGACTATGAGGCGGTGTACCTGCCGAAAAACCACTTCATCAAGGAAGAATCCATGGCGACAGACAAATACCTGTCCCTGTTTTATCCTTTTGACCAGCTGGACTTGGTGAAGAAAGGCATAGAATCCACGTGGAATGTGTCCGGTGACCGGACGATGATTGCCCTGACCATGACCTTCATGGACGAGCCGATGGCGAAAAACATGAGCTTCCAGCGGGAATATGCGGAACCCTACGAGTGGGTTGCTCAACAGTTCAAGGACTGGGCCTTTACGCTAACCACGGCCTTTTTCTACTACAATGACTATGATTTCATGGGCGAGGACGAACGGGGGCTGCACCGCAAGGCTATGGCCGCATTTGGCGGGATTGCCCCCACCTACCACATTGAGCTGCTGGATAAGCCTACCATTTACTGGGATTTCCATTCCCTGCTGCTGGGTATCCAGATGATGTTCAGCTTCATGCTGGTGGACGGGGATCAGCCCCTGCGCCTGTGCAAGCACTGCCAGAAGGTGTTTCTGGGCAGCAGGTCCAACGCCGCCTTTTGCAGCCCACGGTGTAAAAATCAGTACAATGTCTACAAGAGCCGGGGAAAGAACCGGACGGATGGAGGTGACCAGGAATGAGCGAGGAACAGGGGCTGACCCCGTATGAAACCAGAGAAATCCTCTTTTACAAGACCGAAAACGGAGAAGTGCGGGTGGAAATCCTGCTCTTTCAGGAAAACCTCTGGCTGACACAGGCAAAAATGGCAGAGCTGTTCGAGGTACAGAAAGCAGCCATTTCCAAGCATCTGAAAAACATTTTTGAATCCGGCGAACTGAACGAGGATTCAGTTGTTTCCAAAATGGAAACAACTGCGGCGGACGGGAAACGGTATCAGACCAACTATTACAATCTGGACGCCATTATCGCTGTGGGGTATCGTGTGAACTCCAAAAAGGCGACCATGTTCCGCATTTGGGCGAACCGGGTGTTGAAAGAGTTCATCATCAAAGGTTATGTGATGGATGACGCACGGCTGCGGGAGCCGGAGAACTTTTTCGGCAAGGATTATTTCGAGGAACAACTGGAGCGTATCCGGGACATCCGGGCCAGCGAGAGAAGGTTCTACCAGAAAATCACGGACATCTATTCCCAGTGCAGCGCCGACTACGATGTGGAAAGCCCCATCACAAAGGAGTTTTTCGCCACGGTGCAGAACAAGCTCCACTATGCGGTCACCCATCATACCGCCGCCGAGATCGTATATGGCCGTGCCGACAGTACCAAGCCCAACATGGGGCTGACCACATGGAAAAACGCCCCCAAAGGCCGCATCCGCAAATCGGATGTCACCGTCGCTAAAAACTATCTGAACGAAACGGAAATGCGTAACCTGAACGAGATTGTCACCATGTACCTGGACTATGCGGAACGGCAGGCCCGCCGGGGAAATGTCATGTATATGGCCGATTGGGTCAAGCGGCTTGACGCATTTTTACAGTTCAACGAGGAAGATATTCTGCATGATAAAGGCAAGGTGACCGCCGCCATTGCCAAAGCCTTTGCTGAAAAAGAGTTTGAAAAGTTCCGAGTTTTGCAGGATCGAACCTATCAGAGCGACTTTGACCGGCTGGTTGCGGAAACTTCGGATGATCTGACAGAATAACCATATACACAGAAAGCCCACGCCACCGGTTCTCTTTCCGGCTGCGTGGGCTTTTTCGGCAATCGCTTATTTCTTGTTTTGCAGCTGTTCATGGGCTTCCTGCTGGACGATCAGCCCCGCCGAAAAGCCATACTTGAAATGGCTCTCACTTTCCTCGCACTGAGCGATAGCGTTCTGCGCCCGGAGTTCTTCCACCAGAGCATAGTCCTCTTTGCTGAGCCGCTGGGATAACTGCTCCATCAACGCCGCACAGGTTTGGACTGCCTTGCGGTATTCCGGGGACGTGGGAACAACGGTTTCACAGGGATAAAACTCCCCGTTATACATGGCTTCCAAAATCATTGCGTTCCCTCCCTCAACAGTAGACCAGCTCAGCCAGGACGATTTCCTCGGCCCTGTTGTGGATGGAGTTCATGGAGCGCACCCATGCTATCTGGTCGGCAGTTTTCAGGGTTTCCGTGACACCCTCTTGCTGCATCATGGCTTTTTCAATGATTTCCAGTCGCTCCCGACAGGCGATGTCGATTTCCTCCAAGTGGGGAAACAACTTTTCAGTGACAATGAGATCGGTATACAGAATGGGCCGGTGTTCTTTTAAGTAGGCACGGCGCAACCGGCCATATTTCCCGATATGGTACTCTTTGGTATCCGATAACACAAGGTCAGGAATGAGATAGTCGCCGCATTTGGTGTAAGTCAGTTCCATACAAGGCTCCTTTCGTGGGAATGTGGTTGACAGTTACGGTAGGTTTGAGGGCATCCCTCCTTTATCATAACTGTCTTTTCATTCGCCACAAATGAGCCGCCAGTCATGATGTAATGTTTTTTGGTGTAATCCACCCTCTATACATTACATCATGAGTGCGGATGCTCAGGCTTTCGCTGTTTGAACCGTCATCTTTTGACAGCCGGCAGTATAAAGCAGTTACTTTTTTGTCCTTTTCCATGTGTACCTCCATAATGGAAAAGAGACCTCATCAATCACATTGTAGCGGAT
>OLOO01000954.1_pt1 | contig 21683 bp, 18 predicted proteins | sample 1672621 | NCBI WGS metagenome assembly OLOO01 (sample SAMEA3136706, study PRJEB25190) | human gut metagenome | biome: human gut; feature: human-associated habitat; material: faeces | place: Austria | collected 2013 | reverse complement strand
GCTGTATATGAACTCGTAAATTCTCTATGAATCAATGTATTTGCAATCATTTCCCTGGTTATAATATTCCTCAGATTTTTTCGTTCCACCCCTTCTATAAAAAATTTATCAGACAAATGTTTTCTTCCAAATTCCATTAATTGATCATAACTTTCTATTAAGTTTGTTCTTATAATCTCCCGGTCATCATAGCGATCCACATTAACTCTTCTTACCAACGCATCCGTTTCATAAGCTGGGCAAATATCCATGATCAGATCATCTTTTCCCAATAACATAACTGCTGCCAGATTATATCCACTTTCTCCTGTCGCTCTGTCCTTTCCATATAATCCCGCACTTCTCAATAATTCCTCATCACTCATACTTTCCCAACTATGCACACCTTCTATATTATTTGTTGCCATTTTTCTAATTCGTGGCAATAAATCTAATCTAAAATCTTCCAGTGAAATATAAGTATAAATCTGTTTCTCTGTAAACCTATTCTGTTTTCTAATATACATCATTGCAAGTTGAGCTGTTGCAGTAACTTTTACATCTGCATCATCTACTCTGTCATAAACTTCCTTTTTAAAACTGTGTACTTCTGCGCTGACTGGTATATGAATATGAATGATCGTTTTTCCTTCATACTTTATAATTTCCGGTGATAGATATATGGTTGGAATAAAATTTAAACACGAACCTTCGGGACTTAAGAATATCCTTTTTATAATCGCATCAATATTTCTTTTATTTTATCTCTTATTCTTTCTTGATAAACCATTTGCTCCAATTCATTATATATTTTATTAAAATTTCTTTGTTCTACCATAACCGCTATATGATTAGGCTTTTCTCTCTTGCATAAACATATTGCAGCATCTGATACTTCTGAAATATTACATATTCTTTCAATCTCTTCTCTCAATAGTTTCCCTGTTTTTTACATATTTTCAACCAGCTGAAAATTACATTCATTAACTCTACATTTGTAAAATATTTTGCATCCTGTGGCATTGGGTATTCTTTTATTAATTCCATCTTCGTTTGATACAATACTAAAAAATCATTCAACATATATGGCATAAATTTTGAAGTATTGCCACCTATTCGATAATTATATATAATATCTGGAACAATAACTAATTTTTTTGTAAGTGGTAAACATCTTAAAGTAACACTTAGGTCATCTCCCATAAATTTAACTTTTACTGGAAATTTCATAGCTTTACTAATTAATTCTATCTTATATAATTTAGCCACTAAATTAACTGGATAATCAGATATACCAAAACAACTAATATACAATTTTTCTAAAATATCTTTTGTATTATACTCTTGAGGTTCTTCAATTTTAAAACATGGATTTTGATATTTATTATTGAATTTTATTCCTTTCCAACATTTTCTCATATTGGCGCATACACAATCTGCATCATATTTTTTGGCAAATTTATACAACTTTTCTAGTGCATTTTTTTCTACAAAATCATCGGCATCTGAAAAAATATATACTCCATTTTTTGTGCTTCTGGATTTAACACCCCATCCTTACGTGCTTTTATATAATAATACGAAACCATTGTTTTCATATAAAAGTGCTTTAATCTAGTCACAACGCCGGCTACAGAAAAGATATAAGACTCTCTGTTTTGAATCCATATGAATCTGATCCTTCACGATAACACACAATCCATCAATCTGCTTTCTCATATCCGCAGACAATGTAGATGTCATCCACAACAAAGATATAGCTTAACATGAGAATGCTCCGAGAAACTTTAATATTTGTTCCAGCAATCTTGGATCTGTCTGATTAATGATTCACAGAACAGCTTTTTCGATTTGAAGTTCCATTGCTGCAATATGTTTTGTAGTCTCTTCTGTGTCTTCCATGAAAAATTGGTCAAAAAATCTGCTCTGTCTGCATTCCATAATAATATCATACTGTTCCGTATGTCTTTTTTGCTCTCATTGTACTCCATAATTGTAGTAAAGTACTAGCATTTTCATTCATCTAGCAAACGATGGAGATAAAACACTAGCATCTAACAATCATTATGACAAGATTTGTCTAAATTGAAAATCCACCATTAGATAAAACACTTACTCGGAACTTATGATTTTTTAATATGAAATCGATATGATCAGATGGAAACTTAATCCATATCATTCATCAAATTTCCAAACAGGTACTCCATGAATCGTATCTATTTGTTTAACAGAAATTGTTTTTCCATAATTTTTTCTTAAATAATCAAGTACAAAAGTACAGTCTCTATCGACAAGATATGTATGTTCTCTTTTAATCAAAGACTTTGCTGGATTTTTAATATCTAATTTTTCCAAGTAATCGTTAAAATATTTTTGTCCATACATCCAGTCTCCGATTGGTAAATTGTGATTCATAAACTCTCGTGATGGTAATTTTCCTTGCGCCATATATACCAAAGACACATCCTTATGCCAATACCCCCAAATATAAATAGAATCATCTTTGTAAGTTTCACAAAATTTATCTTTACGATTAATACTTCTACTATTTATTGCAAATTGAGGTATATGCCATTGTATATTAGAATGATTTAAACAACTTCCTGCCAAGCCTATCAGTATAACTCCCACGCCAAATATTTTCTTATATTTCTTATCATTTATTCCTTCTAGTTTTCTTATTGTCAATGTTGCTGTTAAAAATTCCACAATCAATACTACAGATGTCCAAATCTGTATAATTGCTCTGCCTCGTATTGTAAAATAAAAAATAATTAAAAATGCTCCTAAGATTGAAAGTCCCACTTCTATGCATGCCATTCTGTTGTTTTTTATATTCTTCCCCAAAAATAATAAAAAAATAAAGATAATACCTGATAGTGTCCAAATCCATGAATGAAAATTAATTAAATACTTATAAGCCATTTCTTTTATTGCACCTATCACACCTTTAAAAGAATATGGATACATATTTGTAGCTGCTACTTTTGAAATTTCTTTAAATGTATTTGTATTTATCAGTTCTGTATCAAACAATCTCCATGTTAAAACAGCATTATACTGAGATTCCGTAACAGAACTTATCTTATCTTCTACAGCTTCCCAACGATATGTTGGAAAATCTTCAACTTCTGTTCTGCTCTTGCTATATTCTATATGCTCTTTATATTGAGCAGAATTTTCATACTTATACTGCACCCCTATCAATACCACTATACATACCATTGGTATCATAAAATATTTAATTATATTTTTTACATTCATATAATATTGTTTCTTATCTATTACTCGAAATACAATATTTAAAATCACAAAAGGAACAACTAATAATGCTCCATTCATTCTCCACATAAATCCAAAACACAAAATAATTATTCCTATGATATATCTGTATATTCTGCTCTCACTATTAAAAATAAATGTTATCCCAATAAACGTAAAAAGAGCTGCTTGAATTGTATAATTACAATTCCATATACAAACAGACATGGCCGAAATAATCGTTATTAGCACAAATCCAATTTTGTAAATTATATCTATATTCTTTCTTATAATTATGTCATAAATTCCCCAAAATGAAACAATTATAAGGCAATGCATCAAAAATACATATCCATCAACAGTAGAAACATTTTGTGCAATTGTTTTTATAAATAAACAGAGCCACGGATGCAGATAATATGTATATACATCATCCGTTCCAAATAAGCCATTTGTAACTAATGAAATGTTAAAATTATCAATATTCATATATAAATTTTCTGTTATTGCTAATATAGCAGTACTTATTATCGTTAGTCCCATTACAATAAATATATTTTTTAATTCTCGTTTCATACTTATTCAATAATTAATCCTAATTATTTTATCCTCCTTCTTTTGTTCATAAACACTTTTACTATCTATTAATTTTCCCAATTATAAAGTTTTTGCAATACAAATATGATTCTTTATCAATTACGGATCCCATAGCAAAAAAAGCTACTACCACCATCACACCTGTTATTACTGCGTAAATAATAATCATTATATAGCTATTTAACATAGTAATATCAAATAATTTATTAGATACAAACATTATAACTGCAAACAATATAAAATTTAATATCCATTTAAAATATGTATTCTTTGCTGATCTTTTTAATAACTTATGTGAGGAATATAAAACCATATCATTTGTTCTATAAAATAACGCTGCAATTGTTCCAAACAATACACCATATATTCCAAATTTAAATACACAAACTAACGATACACAAATATTAATTGCTGATTCTATAATTGATCGATTTTGTGTTAATTTAAAATGTCCAGCATATTCTATCACACGTTGCGCTGCTGAACGTCCGTTAGATAACAAATACGTCATAATAAATAAATACGGCAATAAATGATCTACATACTGAACATCTGAAACACCTTTCGTATACAATCTTAAAAATGGTAAAATAAAGATATTTGCTACACAATACAATGAAAAAGTCAACGACATATTATATGTTTCAAATATATTATATAATTTAGAAAAATATTTTTTATCTGTATTGTATGCTTGTCCCATTGCAAATGAAACACTGCTATTAATTGTTGAAATTGCCGTTCCAACCATTCCAAATAACATTACATACATAGAATAAACACTTACTGTTTTCAATCCACATACGACGGTCAAAACTAATACATCTGTATTTTCAAATATCAGTCCTGATATTTGATGAACCATAACAGAATTTTTTTGTGATATTGCTTCATAATCCGGCTTCACTGATAAATCTAGCCATTGATAATTTTTTCTTATATATCTAGTTATATATATCATCTGTAATACGCTGAATCCAAAATACATCAACTGCAAAACAGCAATGTTTGCTCCATTTAATAATAGAATAATCTTTCCTATGCTTGAAAATGTATTAACTATTGTACCTAGATTAGTCAGAATGTAACTCTTCCCCTCCACCTGCATTAAAATTCGATATTTGCCTTGAAAAAAGAAATTTATTACCTGTGATAAACCACTTAACATTATAACTGATACAATAATCCATGGTGATAATGATGAATGCACTACAAAAGGAAAAATCGCAGATAATCCACACACTGCAAGGAAATAATATTTTCCAACTTTACGATAATACAGATTCGTTGCTGACATTACATGATTTATATCTTCATGATTTTTCTGTGCAACCGGACGATATAATGCTTGTAATGTTGCTGTACCAATTCCCGCCTCTAATAAATTTAAGTAAACCAACGCCTGATTAATAGATGATAATAACCCATTTGATTCAGATCCAAGATTTACAATAACTAATCTTGGAATAATTATCCCTAATGCAATCGAAATAATCTGGCTTAATAATCCAAAAATTGCGTTATAAAATCCACGCTTTGCATTCATTATCTTCTCCTCATCTTCCAATCAATTTTCTAGATATCTTCATTGCTGTTGAGTTTCTTAGTTTTAAATATTTGTTACTCATTATCCATATTGTATTCAATGTTGGTAAAATATAATTTTTCCGCTTCTTTTTATCAATTTCATAAAGCATTTGTAAATCAACAGCTTGATTTGCGTCCATTAATAATTTAAATAACTCCAAATCACCTGAATCTAAATTTTTTTCAGCATAATAATTTGCGTCTTTTTCCAATCTTTCAAATACAATATAATGTAATTTACTTAAACCTTTCTTTGATGTTAACTCCAGCTCTTTTATCAAACCTTTTAAATAATCCTTTGTTTTACATAAATTCATTGTCGTAGCTTGATGCTCTCCATTATATTTATAAACATCTTCCGCTACAGCATAAAATTTACCCGTTTCAGATAATGCATAAAACAAAAATATAGGATCCTCGTATACTCTTAATTCTGGAAATCTTATCAATTTATTATTCCAAATATAATCACGATTAAATATAAATCTTCCAAACATATAATCAAATTGATATTCCTTAAAATCATACCATCTGCTATCTGTAAATCTTCTAATTCCATCATCCGAGATTCCGTTTCCAACAGCTGATCCACCACAAACTATCGCATTCTTGTTTTTAGCTGTTTTATATAAATCAAACAAAGCATTATTTGTCGCATATTCATCATCTGCATCCATAAATGCAATATATTCTCCATGTGCCATAACAATTCCTTTATTTCTTGCTATGCCTGCACCTTGATTTTCTTGAAAATAATATTTTATACGTCCATCTTCTTTTTGTTCTTTTTTTATAATATCTGCAGATGCATCTGTTGATCCATCATCAACACAAATAATCTCTAATTCCTTAATTGTTTGCTCTTCTATACTTTTTAACGTATTTTTTATCGTTGCTTCTGCATTATACACCGGAAGAATTACTGATATTTTATACATAGATTTTATCCTTTCACTGTATCCAAAACTTTAAAGAATATTTTCCAAAATATAAAATTATTTCTTAAATATGCTTTTTTCAACTCTTCTGTAACACTATCTTTCTCTTCTAATAAATTATATTGTTGCCCCATCAATGTCTTATCTCTATAATCTATTGCCGTATAAAAACGTTTTTTTGCATATCTTATTGTAATTAGATTGTCATATTTTTCTTTTTCTTTCTCTGTTAATGAAATCTGTTTTAATGTATTTCTTATAATTTTTTCATGCTCGTTCCATCGAAATAGTTCTTTCTCTTCATTCACATCCCCTGACGACATACTATCCGAATAAACAATATATCCGTATAATGGCTCATCTAGGAAATATCTTTTTCCTATGTAATATACTGGCAATAACATCTGCCAGTTTTGCCCTCGTCGTGCCTGATATATTTCTCGCTTTGGATTTGCCTTATCGAATGTACTCATACGAACCATATGACATCCGGCACAAAAATGAGATTCTTCTTTCAATAAATATTCAAATTGGTGTTCTTCAAAACGATGTTCAAATCGTTCTGCTTCTTTTTTTATTGGATGCTCTAAGTCTGTTTCCTGATATACATATGCATCACTACTTACCACATCATATTCCGGATGTTCAATTAATATATTTAATCTCTTCTCTATTGACTCTGGCATAAAAAAATCATCTGGGTCTGCCCAGCAAAGAAAATCTCCCATTACTAATTTTAATCCTGTATTTATGGCTCCCCCTAAACCTGCATTTTCTTGGTATACATATTTTACCTTTATCTTATTTTGTTCAAACTCATTAATATATTCTTTAATAATTTTTTCTGTTTCATCTGTTGAACCATCATCTATAAAAATAAGCTCCAAATTTTTATATGTCTGATTCAATATTGATTCCAGATATTTCTTTATCGTTTTCTCCACATTGTAACATGGCGTTATAATACTTACTAAATAAGATTCCATATCTACTCACCCTCATTCAATTCTATATGTTAAATTTACTCGTTTTTTGATAATTTTTTTAACAGGACTTAGTAATTTTGAAAAAATAATCGCAATGCACACACTAACTATATACATCATCATTATTGACACTACATACACAATAAAAGTTACCATTAAATTTTTATTTAAAAGATCCTTTAATGGTATTGCTGACCATACTTCGTATAATTTTGTATGTATAATATAAACAGCAAATGCCTGTGCAGCCAAAATATTAATTATTTGACTTGAAACTATCTCAATTTTTTGAAAATATGCCGTTAAAAATACTGCACTCAAAATCACAAATATATTATTGTAATTCATAACTGATTTAGAAAAATGTAGGAAAATATATATTACAGCAAAACTAATTACATATCCTGTAAAGCAAAATTTCTTTTGAAAATTCAATTTATATTTTTTCAAATATGCCCCTAAACAATATGCAAAAATAAATTGAACTATTGTATATCCTGCTTCATTATCGTTTGCTGAAATAAAACTAATCTCTGCAATTGTTGTACCAGATACTGATGTATAAAAATCCACAACTGTAGGCCATAATGAAAACATAATAAATAAAACAACAATTAATCGTTCAAAATCTTTTTTTCTTAAATTATTTATCATTTTATTAATCCATGGTGATATCACATACACTCCGCAATACAACCACACAAAATAATTAATTGGAATTAAACTTCTTACTATTCCCCCTATCGTCACAGAATGGGTTAGAATATTTTTTATCAAATAAAAAAATACTCCATATCCCATTGTCATTCCCATTAATAATATTATTTTTATAATATCTCTATCTTTTCTATTGCACAAAAAGTAACCTGATAATATCAAAAAAACATTAACTGCACATAAGGAAAAACTTTCAAATATTAAAGCTAACTCATAATTAATATTTGTTGTATAAATAAATGCTCTCCCCCCCCATCGAATTGTTAAAATGTAATGTAATTACAAAAATAGTCAATACTATACGCAACACATCCATAGATGCAATTCTCTTCTCATCCATTATTTTTATTTGAACTCCTTTAATTTTTCTTCCATTTTATCCAAGATTGCACAATATTCTTTTGTTTTTTCAACCAATGTTTCTTTTATTGTATCTGCATGTTCTAATATCCATAAATAATGATTTAATAGGTCTGTTTCTTTTTTGATATTTTTATAAGATAAAACATAATTTTCTTCGGACCCAAATAAATCTCTTGCTATTCCCACTGATTTAATAGAATATCCTAACACAAGTGTTGGAACTCCAGTTGAATATGCTGCAATGGTTGCATGTGTTCTTGCTCCAATAAATGCTGCACACTTTGAAATGATCCATTTTAATTGCTCTGCATTCTGATCTTCTATCATACAAACTCTATTTGTATCTTTATATTTATCATATAATCTTTTTAATGGCACTCTATCATCATTATTCTTCCAGACAACATGTGGAACCATTGCAATATTATAATCTGACTTTGATATTATATTTTCAATTAGTATTTCAAAGTTCTCCATTAACAATTCTGGATCCTCCGATTTATTAAGTACCAACTCACTCAGGTTTAAGCCTATTGTTTTCCCTTCTTTAAATTCTTTTGGTAAATTCGTAGCACAACATTTTAATCTAAATGCTGAGTCCGGACAATATTCTACATTTTTTAATCCCTTGGACTTTAATGCATTGTATGTTATATGTTCTCTTGCCGTAATCATGTCAAAAGATTTCAGATCAGAAACCAATTTTTCATCCTTCAAAGATTCTGGCTCAATCGAGCATCCTAATAGAATACTTTTGTTTACATATTTTAATGCTGTTTGATGAATTAGAATATATTTAGGATAATTTTCATAACAGAAAATATCTCCACCAATAGAGACCAAAACATCATCTTTATTTATGTTTTTTAGTGCTTGCATATATGGCAATATGTCCATATAAAAATAATTTTTTTTAACCTTTAACTCGTAATAAGCTTTTAAAAATTCTATTGGACTTTTTTTATCTTTTGTTATCGCCGGGCATACTTCAATTAATTTATCGATTCCATATTTTTTTTCTTCTGCTGGTGCATCTGATAACAACTTTGTATTGTCATACCCTGTAAGACCTGCTATTGTTCTTACGAGTGCTTCACATCCATGATTTGCACTTCCCACATGATTATATAATACAAATTTCATAATTCCCCTGTCTCCTGTCATCTTTACTAATCATCAATCATGACTTTATTTTTCGATATAATTTTCTTATTAAATTCCTACCATTTAGATATATCTCAATCTTTGTTAAATTTTCTTCTTTTAACCCTTTTACAATTGGTTTCATAATTTTATCAACACCATCAATTATCAGTAAGTCTATAGTTTTTGTTTCCCTCATTAATTTTAATGCTTTTTGTTTATAGTCTTCTCCACTTTCATAAGCATGAAAAATAATACACCCAGCATAATTACTGATAATTCTTTTTAAATGATCCTCAAAAACCATTTGTTCTTTTTTCCTTATAATCCAGTCGTATACCATCATTTGAATATGCATCTGTGCATAGTAATCAATTTTCTTTTCTTTCGACGAATTGTAGGCATCTACCGTGTATCTCATTGCACAGCATGAAACTATCTTTATTCTTGGGTCCAATCTATACAATTGAATCATAAATTTTAAATCTTCTGCCAACTTCAAATTTTTTTCAAATTCGATATTTTCATTTGATATCAATTCTTTGCAAATTAATTTATTCCACAAATAGCCCCAATAACCATTTTTATATTGATACTTCATAAACAACGTGCTAATATCAGTTCCTTCAAATATTCCTTTTTCTTCAATTTTTATATGCCGAATCTCTTGATTTTCATAATAACGATCAAAACTTCCTACAATAATTTTCACGTCATCCAGACTTTCTTCCAGTGCAATTTTTAAAAAATCTTTTTGCGGCATATCATCTGCATCTACAAACCATATCCATTTACCCTTTGCAAATTGCAATGCTTTATTTCTTGCTTCTGAAACTCCTTTATTTTCTTGATTTATTAATTTTATTCTGTCATCTTTTTGATTCATCTGCTGTACGATTTTTTCACTTCCATCACTGGATCCATCATTTACAACAATCAATTCCCAATCCTGATATGTTTGATCAATAATTGCATTGATTACTTTCTCAACATATTGTTTTTTGTTATACAACGGCATGATAATTGATACTTGTACCATTTATTTTCTCCTAATTATTAAAACTTCCATTAATTTATAACTCTTGTATTTCATTAAGCTAAGCTGAATTGCTAATTTCTTAGGAAATTTTTTCAGATTTATATGTTTTAATGCATCTTGTAATTTATTATCATTTAATATTTTTCTTAATTCTTCGTTTCTTTGCTTCTTCGACAACATATTTGTTTGTCCTATACACACACACGCATAATAAACCAAATGTTCCTGTAATTGTTCATCAAAATGTGCTCCCGTTTTTCCCTGGAAAAATTCCTTTAGATGCTCATTCATTTTTTTATAAACTTCCCAGGCTCCTTTTTTATAACTTGTTGTAATTGTTCCTGGATTTTGATAATAATGATACAAACCTTCTCCTTTTAAATAATAAAAAGAATCCGCATAATACCCTACAATCGCACTAAATATATTATCTTCTGACCATCGAACTTCTTCATCAAACATAATCTTATTTTTTCGAAGGAATTCTAGATCGTACATACAATGCCATACAGATAACAGTGGTCCATAATCCAGATTTTTACCCATAATCAATTCTGGATATATTGTTTCTGTTATACTTTTTTTATTATAATAACCATTAGTAATCTCTAACGATTTTAAATACTCTGATCCATCTGCAAGAACTCTTTTATAATCTGACATTACAAAATCACAATTATATTTCTTTATTTTTTTATATAATTCTTCATACATATTAGGTTCAACTGTATCATCAGAGTCTACAAATCCAATATATTTTCCCGTTGCCTTTACCAGTCCAACATTTCTTGCACTACTTAATCCACCATTTTTTTTATGTACAACAACTATACGATCATCCTTTTGCTCCAGTTGTTCACACATTTCTGGACACTTGTCTGGAGATCCATCATCTACCAGAATCACTTCAATATTGGTGTATGTTTGTGATAATATACTATTTACACATCGTTCCAGATATTTCTCTACTTTATAAACTGGAACTACTATACTAATTTTATCCACTGCAATTTCCCCTTATCTGTCATATCTAATCAATTAGATTATAAATTTTATTCACTTCTGACAAATTATCGTAATTTCCATTTTTACAATTATCAATCAATTTTTTCTGCTTCTCAATATCAAGAATCAAATCTGAAATTGCATCAGCACATCCTTGATTGTCCAACGGAACAATCACTCCATCAACCCCATCTGTAATCTGGCTTTTCGCAGTTGAAAAATCCGTAATTACTACCGGTTTTTGTAATATTTGCGCTTCCCGTACTGTTACCGCTTTTCCCTCAAATCTAGAAGGCTGCACATATATATCGCATTCTTTTATATATGGATATGGATTTTCTTTCTTCCCTAAAAGAATTACATTTTTCTCCATACCAAATTCTTTTATCTTGTTCTTTATTAATTCTTCATCACTGCCAAACCCTATAATATACCACCTGACATTTTGTCCTTTCTCTATAATCCTCGAACAAATATCTGGTATATTATCAAAATTTTTTGCTATAGTAAAGCGACCAATCGATAATAACTTTGTAAAATCCGATTCACTTCTCATCTCATCTTTTACATCAATCTCATTTGCCTGTTTTTGAATTAATTCTTTTGAAACAATATTTTCTATCAATACTATTTTTTCTTTTAAATCTTTAAATTTTGTTAAAAATGCTTTTGTTACTTCTTCTGAAATAGATACAATATAATCATACGCTGACCAAACTTTTCTTTCTTCTATAGTATCTCCATCTAATTTTGAATAATCTGTATGAAGCCAAACAGCCTTTTTCTTTGCTTTTACTTTCTCATCTACAATATAATATGGAACAGTGAATCCTAACGCTAAATCATAAACCTCTTCCGTTATTCTTGGCAAATATTTTTTTGTGTATCTATAGCTGTAATGAATTTCTACTGAATTTGAAACACTTAAACTATTTTTCTTGATAAACTGTTTAGCCTTATGTTTTCCCAAAATACGTCCAACTAACATTCCTATATGTCCCTTTTTTAGCACATTGCCAATCGGTACCGCCAAATCTGAGTATTTATTATTTTCATCTAAAACGTGAATCTTTGATGGAATAAATTTCATAAATGGACCTTCTTGTCTAAATAAAAATAAATCAACCTTATACTTTGAACAATCTATTGCCTGCAATAAGCCTAATAATGCTCTTTCCGCTCCACCTATTTCCATATTATTTGCAACAATCAAAATTTTTTTCATCTTTTTTTCACTCTATACATAAAACTTTCTAATTTTTTTGGTTCATGCAAAAATCGTATCATATCTCTTTTTCTATTTGCTCGTATCTCCTGTTTTGAATCAAAATAACTTTCCTTCTCTTCCGATATTTTTTCCCAAAAAGACTCATCATCCAGTAATTTTTCATCAAAGCAATCTACTCTATTAGGAAATATAATATATTTTTTATTTGATGTTTGTTTATTTACGTCCATTTTTCTTTTTTGTAAATGTACATACATCATCTCTTCTTGATTTATCCTACCATTGTTTCTTGTTATTTTATATACATGTCCCTTGTCATAAACAAATACACAAGGTATACGTTCTTGCGACACATCATAAAATGGATAATATCGAAAATCAATATCTGCTATCCAAGATTTCTCATCCAAAAATCGATATCCATTTTCTAATAATTCTCCTGCAAACCCTAAATGATATCCATTAACAGCCTCATCATATCCATAAATTGCTGGTGATGTGACCACCATTTTATATGTATCGTATTTCAAAAAATTTTCATTGATTTCTTTTTTATTTCTGATTACGCTTAGATGTCCCGTTCGTAAAATCTTATCATATTTTTCCAATATTTCTTTTGTTAAAAATTTCTGTATATCTCCAAATATGAGATCGCAATCACAATATCCCCAAAAATCAAAACCTTCCAAATATTCCGAAAATAAAAATCCATAATATGCTTTATAATCACATAATTTATATGGTCGTTCTAAATTAATTTTTAGTTTCAATTTGTTTTCAAATTTTTTCTTTAATTCATTTAATGTTGTATAAACAAACGTTATATTTTTTGGATGATCCTTTGGAATTTCCTGATCTGTCATAATCAAAAAATCAATCTTTGAATTTTGTCCACATGATTCAATCCAGTATTCAAAATAATTATTAAATTGTCCAAAATAAGGAAGTATAATTCTTATTTTCATATTATTGTTCCCTTCGCTTATTAAAAAAATCTCTGCCTAATATACGATGCATTGGTTTTGTTAAAGTACTCCTGATCTGGGTACTTTTTTTCATCCAACTCTTAGCATACCAATGAATGGAGTACGTATTCTTTGTTTTATTCAATCGTCCTGTAGGATCATCATATGGATTAAAATATTCTATAGGATATATTGTTGCTCCATTTACAGATTGCATTTGTCCATTCTGCTTTAATCCCTTTTTTAATAATGCTGCTGTATTTAATTTGGGACATCCTATCACATCATGCTTTCCATCTAATACTACATCATATTCTTTTATCATTGCTCTTACTAATTCACTATTTTTTTCAGCTCCAAATCCTATTCCTGTGTTAATATATTCTTCAGTTTCGAATCCAAAAAAAGCATGTTCGGTCAATAAATCATCCATTGACCGAACAACTTCTACATCAACATCAAAATAAATACCGCCCTCTTTTTCTATAATCTGAAGTCTCGCATAATCGCTTAAAAAAGCAAATTTTTTATTATCATATGTATATTTTGTATACGGATTTTGGTTTATATCATAATTATCTTCATTCCATTCGATAATTTCATAATCCGGACAATATTTTTCCCAACTATGAATACATTTTTTTGCTTTTTTATTTAACTCACCTCTGCCAAACCAACAATAATGAATTTTTTTCGGAATCATATACTCCCCTCCTTTTAGCTTATCTTCTCTTAGCCTTTCTTTTTATCATTGCTGTTAACAATAATCCAAATGGTGTACAGATAACTGTTAACAGCTTACGTGGTGACTCTTTTACGTACTCTTTATTTTTGATAATAAAACTACTAGAACAATAATGAATGCAATCCATAACTAATCTCTTCGTACTGATAGGATATTGCATACATATTTTTCTATAAAACGCAAAACCTTTTGGATTTTTTAAATACTGTTGATACATTGTTCCACTTGAACCGTCTACCTGATATTCTACATCACATAATACTTCATTCAATACGCTTAATTTATACTTTTGATCTATCAATGTATATTTATAAGCTAATCCAACATATTTTTCTCCTGGAAAAACTGGATATGATGGAACGCTATTGATTATATCTGTACGATAAACTAATTTTTTATCACCCTGTCCACCACCTGCGTAATATCCACCCAACGTAGTTTCTTTCATTCCTTTTGGAAAGCCTTTTCCAATAACCCTTCCTGTATTTAAATCTGCATCTAACCCTATAATTCCTGCATATCCCTTGTTCTTAACTTTATTCCATTTGTTTTTTATTTTCGTAACTGCCCCTGCTGCTAATCTGTCATCTGAGTCAATACAAACATTTAATTCTGTCGTAATGTTTTCATATGCTACATTATGTGCTGTGTGCATACCACCATTTTCTTTATAAATATATTTTATTTCAAAACCATTATTTTTTTTTATCCAATTTTGTACTAATTCTTGTGTATCATCCGTTGATCCATCATCAACAATCAGCCAGATAAACTCCTTACAATCTTGTTCACATAAACTTTCATATGTTCTTTTTAATGTTTCTGCACGATTATAGGCAGGTGTGAATACTGTCAAAAATTTCATTTTACCTTTCCTGCTTTCCGAAGATAATATCTTTCAAGTTTTTTTGCTTCATTCTCAATATCATATCCAGCTATACTTACTTCTTTAGAATGATCTCTGCGTTCTAATTTACTATATTTAAAAATGTCATTTACCCATTTACTTAACGGTACATCTAATGACTCTTTTTTTACTAATTGTTGTGTTACAATACAATCATTCGGTATTGTATCCGAAATCACACAGGGTAAACCAGCTGCCTGTGCCTCAACAGCTACAATTCCCAATCCTTCATAACATGATGGAAAAACAAAAATATCCATTATTTGCAAAAATTTTTCCACATCATTGCGAACGCCCATAAATAAAACCTTATCTTCAATTCCCAATTTTTTAACTTTTCTTTTTATTGCTTCTTTTCCGTCTCCATCACCTATCAAAAGCAACTTTATGTTTTGATTTTTTTTCAGGCATTCATAATAGACATCAATTAAAAACGTATGATTTTTTTGCGGATTAAATCTTCCAACATGTCCAATAACCAACTCATTCTTCAAACCTAATTTATCTTTTAAGCGAATTGACTCTTTAGACTCATATTTGTACTTCTCAATATCTATCGCATTATACAAAATATGATACTTATTTTTTCCAAACATCCAATTCCCCGCTGACTTGCTGCACGCAAATAAATCAGTTGCATATACTGGTATTTTCTTCATATAATATTTTTTTATCAAATATTTTAAATTTTTATCCTGACTACTGTTATGACTATGTGCAATTCGTACTGGAACCCCACATTCTTTTGCACACCCCAAAGCTACAGAACTTAAGCAATCCTGATGTACATGCACAATTTTATATTCTGGATGTTTTAAAAAAAATTGTTTTAATTTCTTTTTATATTTTCTGCTCCAAGGAATCAATCGTGACATGTGATAAATTTTTCCACCCAATTGCAATATTTCTGAATCATAATCTGCCTCAAAATCTCGATGTACTAAGAAATCAAATTGAACCTTTTCTCTATTAATATGCCGATAATAATTCATCAGCATTGTTTCCAATCCGCCTCTTCCCATATATGTAACTATGTGTAATATCCTAGTTGTCATTTTTCCCCCTTAATAATATAATGACTTAAAATATTTGCCAGACAATATGCATTTGATAATAATAAAACACTATATAGCATGCAATCAATCCTATATAAATTATCTTTTTGGACCTTTGTGTGAATAAATTCTCAATCTCCCAAGGTAATAAAATATAATTATATAGTGAAAAATAAATCGGCAATCTTCCAATAAAAATACCACTTGTAAACATTGAAATAATATATAATCCTGTAGAAATAATAGACATATTAACACATATATTTATTAATTTATTATCTTTTTCCCATATAATTTTTCTTCCTAGATAAGAAATTGCCGTTGGTGCAGCATATACCAATACTCTTAGTGGACTAGTCCCATTATCATTAAATTCTTTCCAATCACTTACAACATTTTTATATTGTGTTTCTGCTAATGCTGAATTTAATATATTTGTAAACCTTCCTACAAAAAGAACCACCACTAAAGCTAATAAAATAAAAAATATTGTTTTTTTATTCCACGCATACCCCTTTGCAATTATTGCAAAAGGAATTAATATTAGCGCACTTTGATGCATTGTCGCTGCTAGTAAAATTATAATTATAAATCGAATCCAATCATCATCCAATAAATATTTTATTCCAATAAATGCAATTGCCACTGCTGTAAATTGTCGAATTCCATTAAACATCCAAGATATATAATCACTTGAAATCAAAAACAAAAAAATACTTAGTATATAATTTATAGAATATTTTCGATATACTTTTACAATACAAAATCCTTGTATTAATGCAAGAATAAAGCAATATCGAACTGTGTTTCCTCCAAAAAGAACTTTTATAACAGCTGACAATAAATAAAAACCTTTATCCTTCTTCACAGTAGAAATATAATGTGGAATTGCACCAATTGCCTGTGGCATACTTTTAAATGTTTCCTTGTAAACCCATGTATCTCCAATATTCCCACGGGTCCCCACCATCCAAATCACCGGTAAAAACACCAAAAATGCCCATAAAAACCGATATCTATATTCAGTTTTTCCGCATATATTCTCTGGCTGTTGCATGCCTTCTTGACTGAATATCACAGCAGCAATTCCTATCCATACTAATATCAATACATATTTTGATGTCATCTTTATATCGTCTCCTAGCTTAATATTGCTTCTACTGTCTTCTCCACTACCTTATCTTTATCAAACTGTGCTTGCATTTTCCTGCGTCCATTTTTACCCATTTCTTCTCGTTCTTTTTTGGTTAATTCAATAAATTGGTGCATCTTGCGGTATAAACTTTTTGCACTTTTAACTTTGCACACATAACCGTTGATTCCTTCATCAACTGCTTCTTTACATCCTGGAATGTATGTTGTGATCAGAGCTCTTCCTGTGGAAGCTGCTTCTAATAATACGTTGGACATTCCTTCATGATAGGATGGAAGTACAATGCAATGTGCCTTCTCATAAAATGGGCGTACTTCCTTCTGGAATCCATAGAATCGAATGATTCCTTCTTGCTCCAGATATTCTACTTTTTCTTTATATTCATCTTCAAAGAATCCTACCATACCAATTTCAATCTTGTCATGATAGATTTCTTTTAATTTCTTAGATGCCCTGAATAATTCGTCAACACCTTTTTCTTTCATGATTCTTCCTACAAATAAAAACCGAATTGGGTCTTCTTCGGTATATGGACGATATCTATAATATTTAAGATTCACTCCTGCACCTTTGAGCAGTACTTGTTTGTCTCTGGACATAATCTTTCTCTTTCTAAATTCTTCTGCATTTGCTGTATTTTCAAAGAATACTTTCTTCACACGGAAGAATGCTGCTTTATACAGAAGTGTCACAAAGCTTGCAAGTCCTTTTTTCTGAAATGCTGTTCCTAGTCCTTGTACATTACAGCAGTATGGAATTTTCTTTAATCCGCATAAAAATCCTGCATAAATGTTTGGTTTAATGGAAAATGTGATCACTTGATCTGGTTTTTCTTCTTTTAACATCTTCGCATACGCTTTGATCAATTTCAAATCAGTCACTGGATTGATTCCTCTGCGATCGATTGGTGTTTCAATGCATTTGCATCCCATCTCCTGAAAATCTTCTTCATGTCCAACATATGGCATACTGATTACAACTTCATGTGTTTCCATTAATTTTTGTATCAGTTCTCTTCGAAACTGATACAGCATATAAGAGTGATTTGTGCAGATTAAGATCTTTGGGCGTTCTTTACTAGCTGCCGCTTCCATAGCTCCCGTTCCGCCTTCCACAACACCTTCACTTTTTAATACAGAGCTGACAGTTCCAAGTACGCATTTAACATCCAACCAAAAGCTGATATTCTGTGCATAATATCCATCTAATTTTGCTTTCACTGGAATCTCTAATTCATCTCTTCCATGAATCTGTGCCCATCCTGAAATTCCTGGTTTCACATCATTTGCTCCATATTTGTCACGTTCTTCGATCAGATCGTACTGATTCCAAAGTGCAGGACGTGGTCCGATGATTGTCATATCACCTTTTAACAAAACATTATGTAAGATCTGTGGCAGTTCATCTAAACTTGTTTTTCTTAAAAATTTCCCCATTCTTGTAATAAATGCATCTGGGTCTTGTAATAAATGAGTTGGCACATCTTTTGGTGTATCTGTTCTCATAGTACGGAACTTATAAATATAAAAATGTGTCTTATGGATTCCTACTCTTTTTTGCTTAAAATATACTGGACCTTTGGAGTCTAATTTGATCAGGATTGCAATTAACAAAAATAGCGGCCATATGATCAACATTGCTGCCCCGCATAATAAGATGTCCAGTCCTCTTTTTATCACTCTTTGATACATATATGTTTCCCCTTTTAATTATTTATCTGCTGAATTGTATATTCTGGCACAAGTTTCTTTACAACTCGTCGGATATTTTCATCTTCTGAGAAGGTCGCTTTCTCAAGTTCTTTCATCTTCTCATCGAATTCAGCTTCATCAATCTTGATTGGTTGTCCAATAAAAATACGTTTGTTTGCCGTCTCTTTCTTGTTATCGTCATCAATCAACAGTTCTTCGTATAACTTTTCTCCCGGTCGAAGTCCTGTGAACTTAATCTCAATATCTTCTCCTGGTACTAATCCAGATAATCGGATCATATTTTCTGCAAGGTCTAAAATCTTTACCGGTTCTCCCATATCCAGGATAAAGATTTCCCCTCCTTGAGCATACGCTCCTGCCTGCAGAACCAAACTGACTGCTTCTGGAATAGTCATAAAATAACGAATAATATCTGGATGGGTTACTGTTACCGGTCCTCCTTCTCTAATCTGCTGTTTAAATAATGGCACAACACTTCCATTACTTCCTAATACATTTCCAAATCGGACAGCGACATATTCTGTCTTGGAACGTTGATTGTAGGTCTGAATGACCATCTCACAGATTCGTTTAGAAGCACCCATAATATTAGTAGGTCTGACTGCTTTGTCTGTAGAAATCAATACCATACGCTTAACACCCGAACGATTGGCTTCAGATGCAACATTCATTGTTCCAAATACGTTATTCTTAATTGCTTCACATGGACTATATTCCATCAATGGCACATGCTTATGTGCTGCTGCATGGAATACTAAGTCTGGTTTATATTGCTCGAAAATCTCACGGATTTTTCTTCGATTCTGGACAGAAACAATCAATACGATAACATCTAATTCTGGATGTTTTCTTCCTAATTCCATCTGCAATTCATAGGCTGCATTTTCATAATTATCAATAATGATCAATTGTTTCGGCTGATCATCTGCAATCTGTCTGCACAGCTCGCTTCCGATTGATCCTCCACCTCCAGTCACCATAACTTTCTGGTCCTTAACATAAGACATGATGGATTCTAAATCTGTGCGTACTGCTTCTCTTCCTAGTAAGTCTTCAATCTGCACATCTCGAAGCATGGACACTTTGACATCACAGTTAATCAGTTGGTAAATTCCTGGAAGTGTACTCATCTTACAACCTGTTTGCTGACAAATATTAATGACATTTTTCCTCTCGTGTGGCTTCAATGTTGGAATTGCAAGTACAATCTCTTGAATTCCAAATCTTACAACACTTTGTGTAATCTTGCGCCTTCCTCCAACAACTGGAACCCCGTGAATAAAAGTTCCCCATTTCTTTGGATCATCATCAATCACACAGACAATCTCTTTCTCTACAAACTTGCTATTCTTAAATTCTTGCAGAATGATGCTTCCTGCTTCTCCAGCTCCGATCAACATCACTGGAATTGCCTGTTTACCAATCGTCTGCAATGGAATCCTTCTTCCCCCTCGTAGAATTCGGATCATCATTCTCGGAAATACAGCAGCAATTCCAAGCCATCCAATATACAATACAATAAAACTTCTTGGAATCGGCCATGCCAACATATGAATCCCTATAAACTGAAATACACTGGAAATCAATACTGCTTTCACGACATTAAAAAAATCCATAATGCTTGCAAAACTCCAAAGAGTTGAATACATTCTATATGCTGCAAAAATACAAATGCTGCAAAATGTATTCAATACTGCATAATGGACTAACGTGTCAATAAACAATGGCTCAATTGTATGAATCCTGAATTCAAAACGTGTTAAAATTGCTAAAAATGCTGCCAGCTGAATAGCAATGATATCAAACAATACCAATTCTATCGCTAGCCTTTTTCTGTTTACATAACTCTTTAACTTCATAATTTATTTATAATCCTTCTATATATTTTATTATAAAATTTATTATAGCACCTTTTTTCTTAATTTCCTATATCTACTCCTGCTCATTTCCTGCTTTTTGGTAATTTTTTCTTAAAATACAGCAAAAAGAGATGGAAAAATCTATATTGTTTTGATCTTTCCATCTCTTTTTATATTAAAATTTTATCTTATTATACGTTGATCTCAGCTGTTAATCCGAGTACTTCTTTATTCTCTTCCAGAATTGGATTGATCACTTCATTCACAAATTCTTCTGTCTGCTGTGGTGCACGTCCTACGAAGTTCTCTGGTTTCATGATTGCCTGTAACTGCTCCATGTTCATACCAAATGCTGGGTCTGCTGCGATTCTCTCTAACAGATCGTTTGCTTTTCCTTCTTCTTTGACAACTTTTCCTGCTGCCATAGAATGTACACGGATCTTC
>OLOO01000925.1_pt1 | contig 22160 bp, 20 predicted proteins | sample 1672621 | NCBI WGS metagenome assembly OLOO01 (sample SAMEA3136706, study PRJEB25190) | human gut metagenome | biome: human gut; feature: human-associated habitat; material: faeces | place: Austria | collected 2013 | reverse complement strand
TATTTCTGCTCCACACTTCTCTTAAATCGTCACCTGTAGATTATGGGTATTCAAAAAAATCTTCTTTACGTCATATGTAAAGAAGACTTTTTTTATTTCACCATTGAGAATGCAAATACCACAACACCTAATATAACTAGGATAATACCTGTCACTCTATTTAATGTTTCTGGAGTGGCTTTATTCGCAAATCGCGCCGCAATTCTTGCCCAGATGAATGTAAAGATAACACATAGAATCCATACACCCCAGTCAGGTGTCCCACCAATCGCAAAATGGGATACAGCACCTGTTAAGGCAGTGAATGTCATAATAAAGACACTTGTTCCTACTGCTGTTTTAAGTTCATAACCTAATACAGAAGTAAGAATAAGAAGCATCATCATACCTCCACCTGCACCAATGAAACCACAGATAAAGCCAATAATAACACCACAGATGACTGACTGAATGGCTCTTTTTTGAGGAGAGACTGCTTCCATAGATTCTTTTGTTGTCATAACTGGTCTAAGAATAAACTTTATTCCAAGAAGCATTGTCATAAAGACTGAGAAATTACCCATAGTAGCTGCTGGTACTAAACTAGAGATATAGCTTCCTACTACTGTAAAGCATAATACAGAAACCATCATGATTAAACCGTTTCTAATATCTAGATTCTTGTTTTTACCATATTCATATGCTGAAGCCGCACTGGCAAGTACATCTGAAGATAAGGCAATTCCTACAGCCATATAAGGCTTCATTCCTAAGAAAGTAATCAACATTGGACTTATAACAGCTGCAGCACTCATACCTGCAAAACCAGTACCTAGTCCTGCCCCCATACCCGCAAAGAATGTAACAAGAATAGTCATTAACACTGTCATATTATTGATCCTCCAATATCCTATCAAGATTATCTTCCATGATTTCCATACCTTTAAATAATATTTCTTTCATAGAATCATCCATGTTATTAAATAATGTATCTTTAAAATCTTTCTGAACTAAGCGTCCTTTTTCTATAATAGAATCTGCTTGAGAAGTACATACGAGTTCTGTCTTTCGGCGATCTCCTGCCACTTCTCTTCTTTCTAGATACCCTTCTTTTACAAGCTTATCTACATTTATAGAAACAAGATTGGCTTTAATTTTTCTTACTTCTACAATATCTCTTGCTGTCTTATATTGAGGATTATTCGATAAAAACATCAATATATCAAAAGCTGTTTGTGGTAATTTGATTTTCTGACATAGTGGTTTACACATTACACTATATGCATGAGCCATTTTATTTGGAAACTCTATATTAAAATACATGCTCTTACCTTCTTTCATATTTGGATAGTTCATATATGAACTATTATAATCTTATGCGATAAGAAGTCAATAAAAAAGACTGCGAGTGCAGTCTTTAAGATACTTCCTTATGATGATTCATTGCTTCTATAACTTCTTGTCTTTTTACTTCATAAGCATGACCTGTATGCTCATCTAGAATATCCAGTGCTTTCTGATAGTGACCTTTTCTTACATAATAATCAACATAATTAACTTGTACTGCTTCACTATCTGCATACTGACTTAAATAATCAAGAATCACTGATTCTTCTTTACCTGATTCTATAAGTAAATCCAAACCATATTTTGTCCAACGTTCATAGATAAACTTTTGGAGTTCTCTGTCATCATAAAGAGAGGAATAGAGAATCTTCTGATGAATAAGATTAAACTTCAAATCATAGAACTGCTTACTATCAAAATCATTTAAGAGTACTGAATCAATCATACTTTCATAAAATGGCATGCAGCAATCACTATAAAGTTCCTTCACTGCATTAAAGGCTTCTTCTTGAGACGGATAGATGTTTATAAGTTGTCTCAAATACTCATGGACATCTTTAAGAAAGTCATAGACTTCTTTCTTCGGATCTAAACATGTGACTTTACTTAATGTGCAGGCAATAAGCGCATGCGCTGTCTGGTAATCACGTATTGATATAAGTTTACTTAAAGAGATACGAAGATACTTTTTCAACTTCTTTAAAAGTGTTGGTATATGATCTTCATTATCATCTATCAGTTCTACTAGATAGTCTAAGTATTTATCTTGAATTGTCGTTGTTTCAATAAGATCAATAAAGCGTTGCTGTAAAGACTCATTAAATCTCATTTCATTAAACAAGAGCTGTTCTAATTGATCTCTTGGAAGTGTATGAATACGTTCTTTGAGTTCTTTTATAAACTCGATATCTAGTTTTGCCTTGATATCATCATAATTTTCATAATCACTACATGCAAGTAATACAGCTGCCATATGCTTACAATGATGTCCTTTATTAGCATAAGGACAATCACAATACATACCAGTGACCTGTTTATCCTTTAAATCTATTGTGACATGATAATCTTCTGATCCTTCTACTACCGCCGCAATACCATAAGGCTCCTGGTAAAGCTTCTTGACCTTCTCTTTATTAAAGTAATCATAACCGCGTTTTAAGATGACATCTGTAAACTGATCTGCCCAATCTATTATATTAAGATTTAAACAAGGTGAAATCTCCTTTTTCATCTTAAGTAAATCTTCATCTTCTTGATAATACTTTAATCCAAGTTCTACGACTTCAAGCGCTTTATTATCATTTCTATTTTCTAGACATGCATTCGCATATTGAATAAACACTGGTGGATAATTATGATATGTATCAAGGAAATGAAGAATGTCCTGATGGGAATGACGTGCTTCCTGCAACATCTTTAATCCTATGTATATCCAGCGAGAGTATTGCATACGTCCATTCCAGTTATCTTTCAAAGCATCACTACCTAGAATCATATGATTCACAATACGATACTTGTCTTCATATAATTCTGTTTCATTAAAACATTCTAGAAAGACTTCAGTGAGATATTCTTCATCTTCTTTCTCATACTTATGAAAATGGTATTCTCTTTCAAATACATCTAATAAAGTCTTCTTATTATGACTGCAAGAAACGATTGTTTTTAAATCATTCTTAAGTTCTTCTAAGATATCATCTTTTTCTTCAGGTATAGATGAAATGAGATAGAATGTTTCAAATACCAAATTAAGTGATCCAAGAGAGTCTTCGGTTATTGTAGGAAGAACTGAGCGTTTATAGGAAATGAGTTTATTGATCATCTCTTTATAGCTTCGACTCTCTGTAATAATATCTCTGATTACAGACTTGTACTTTTCATCAGTATCGGCTTCTTGAAAATCATGGAACTGATATGTTTGTTTAGGATCATAGGCATAAAGAAGTGCTGCAATATGTTCACAATATTCATCTTCATTTTCACAGCTGCAATCCATATCTTCTATCATTCCATCACGTAAATAAACAATAGAGTAATAGTCATCATCGTCAAATATGCTTCCTTTGATTGCATATTCATTATGTTGAATGTCTTCTACTGCACCTCTTTGGTAGAGTTCATATCCTCTCTTTAATGTTCTTGGAGTGAACAATTGATTCCATCTTATCTTATCCATAAATGTACCTCTCTTAGAATCAATTATAGCACACTTAATTCATCTTTCTTCTTCAATATACGATATGCGGTTAAACAAATAATCACTGATAATAATGATCCTAAAGGAGCGGCAAGTCCCATTGGAAATAAGTTGTGAGGATACATTATAGAAGCAATATAAGAACCTGGTACTCTGACTAATGAAATAGCAATAATATTGTGAATAAAGCCAATATAGCTCTTTCCATCTGCTGCAAAGTAACCACTAAAGCTAAAGTGAATCCCTGCAAATATTGTATCAATAATATAAGAACTGATATATTGTACACCTAGTAAGATTACTGTAGTATCTTTAGTAAATAATCCAAGAAGTGTAGGTGCGGCACATTCTACAATCAAAGCAACAATGATTCCATAAAGAGTAGTAATTATAACCGCATATTTTAATACTGTACGAGCACGTCCGTAGTCTTTAGCACCGATATTTTGTGCAGATAAAGCTGATACAGTCGCAAGCATTGTAGAAGGAATAATAAAAATAGCAGTGATCATCTTTTCTACAATACCTACTGCAGCAGCATCATTTAATCCACGACTATTCGCAATAATAGTAATTATCATAAAAGCAATCTGAACACATCCATCCTGTATTGCGACAGGAAAGCCTACTTTTAGAATATGTTTAAATACCTGAGATTGAAGATGAAGGTCTTCTTTTTTGATATGAATGTCAGAAGTACGATATTTCATCGAGATGAGTGCGATAATAACACTCACGCTTTGTGACACAGTAGTTCCAAGTGCTGCCCCTATCGGTCCCATATGACATAATCCAATAAAGATATAGTCTAAGATAATATTTAATAAACAGGCAATCGCAATAATATACATAGGGCTTTTTGAGTCTCCTAAGCCTCTATATATAGAACTGATGATGTTATAGGCGGTGATGAAAGGAATTCCTATAAAACATATTACAAGATACTGTACAGTTCCAGTCATTGCTTCTTGTGGAACATTGAGTAATACGACAAGTGGTTTTACAAAAATAAGCAACAGAAGAGTAGAAATGATAGAAATGCATGCAAAGAGTGTAATCGTATTGCCTATTGTTTTTTCTACGAGTTTATGTTTCTTCGCCCCTACCGCATGACTAATAGAAACAGTAACCCCCATAGCCAGTCCGACAAGAATTGCTGTCAACATATGCATGACCTGACTGCCATTAGAAACAGCTGTAATACCATCTACCGCATTAAATTGCCCAATGATAAATAAATCAGCCATACCATAGAGTGTCTGTAAGAAATAAGATAAAAGATATGGAATCGCAAAAAATGCGATATGTTTTAATATATTTCCTGATGTAACGTTATTTTCCATATAAGTCCCCCTTTGTAATCTGAATAGTATCATTAGGTTATATACTATGTAATTGCAAAAGTCAATAAAAAAATATAGGTTTTCCAACGCCCATTTGTTGTCTTTTACCTATATTTTTATTTTATCTCAGCAATAATAGTCACACATTTACAAGAAGATATATAGTGACTTTGTCATGACTCGATTTCTATAAGTTCATAATCTCTAGAACCATATCCTAATGCTTCTGCTGCTTCAATAGTATGAACACCATTTCTTGATTCAATACGTTCAATAAGATGTTCTTTACCTGGATCTTCTGCCACTGCACAGCAGTCACAATCGACTGACATATTTTTCATCACATTGATATATACAATATTATCTTTAAAATAATTATGAACAGATGATGCAGCATCAGCCATAGACTCTAAGAATAAATCATGATTTGCTGTCCATATATCTTCCGGAACACCTGCACCATGTATATATGCTTTGCCATAAGAAGATGCACAACCAATAGAAAGCTGCTTTAAAGCACCTCCATATCCTCCCATTGGATGTCCTTTAAAATGTGATAAGACAAGCATGCCATTATAGTTTGCAATATCTTTTCCAACATAGTTTTTTTGTATCACTTTACCACCTAGAATATCTAATACAAGATCTGGTCCTTCCGCATCTAATAAATCAACATCAAAGTATCGAGACCATCCATGTTTTTCAATTGTCTTTAGATGTTTTTCTGTTGTATTTCTTGATCCTTCGTAAGCTGTATTACATTCTACAACTGTCCCATCAAGATGTCGGATTATAGGAGCCCAGAACTCAGGTGTTAAGAAATTCTGATTTCCTTCTTCTCCTGAATGTAACTTAATCGCAATATGACCTGTTAATTCTTTTCCTAACTCTTCATACATAGTAAGAACCATTTCCGGAGAAATTGTACGTGTAAATAATACTTTTGATTTCATTTATATCACCTCTCTAAAAAAATTGTAACGTTAAACCAAGGTTTAAGGTCAAGAATTATTGAATCACGTTCTATTATTTCTTATACTATTAAAGAGGTGATTCGATGACTTATACAATTAAGCAGGTATCTGAATTGATGTCTTTACCTGTTTCTACTATTCGTTATTATGATAAGATGGGTCTCATTCCTTTCTTAGAAAAGAATGAATCAGGTTATCGTATTTTTAAAGAAAAAGATATTTCTATGCTGCGTATTATTGAATGTTTCAAGAATACAGGTATGAGTATTTCTGAAATGCAACAATATGTAGAAATGGTGAAACGTGGTGATGAATCATTAGAAGAACGTTATCAACTCTTTGTGAGAAGAAAAGAGATTGTCTTAGAAGAAATGCGACAGTTAGAAAAACAACTAGAAACAATTGATCATAAACTCTGGTATTATGAAACTGCCATAAAAGCAGGTACAGAAGATATCCATAAAAAATAATCCTCTCGTGTTACAGAGAGGATTTTTTGTATGGAGTTATTCTCCTTCTATTTCTTTAATTAAACATTCATTGCCTTGCAGTAAGACAGTATTCCCACTATGACAATAAGGACATTCTCTACCATAATCAATTGTAGAATAAGTATTTTGACAGTTATGACAGATTGTAATAGCTTCAATCCATTCATAATCAAGTGTGGAATACTTAAGCAATGGCACTTTCTTCTTATAATATTCCCAGCAGTCTACTAAATAGTCCGGTTCAATACCACTGACCTTGCCTATTTGTAAAGTGACCTTGCGTATATCTGTGAGACTATTTTCCTGCGCAACATCTTCTAATGTTCTGACAATATGTACGACAATACCTAATTCATGCATCTTTATTTCTTCTTATTACGTAAGATCTTAATCTGTCTTTTTGCAGCGTAAGGAAGAATAACCTTCAACTTATCTTCTGATCTTACCATATTGCTTCCTTCTGGAATATCTCTTGTAAGCTTGATTGCATCAAATTCACATTTAGTTGTACATAGACCACATCCAATACATTTATTAGGATCCACTACACTTGTACCACATCCAAGACAGCGTTTTGCTTCTGTTTGTACCTGTTCAGACGTAAATGTAGAACGTAAATCTCTAAATGTTTCTGTCGCAAGACCCTGTTTAGTACCTGGAATCTGTCTCTTTGAATGATCAAAGTCTAAAGTGATTAAAATATTGTCCTTATCAAACTGAGTAAACTGGTGTAAATCTCTACCTAAAGTTAAAGAATGACCCTTATGTACATAACGATGCATTGATTCAGCCGCTTCTTTACCCTGTGCAATCGCATCAATCGCAAAGCGAGGACCTGTATAGACATCTCCTCCTGTAAAGATATCTTGTACAGAAGTCTGTAAAGTAATGGCATCCGCTTGAATTGTACCATTTGGATTTGTATTGATATCTAATCCTTCTACAGGAATAATATCCTGTCCTACAGATAATAAGACATAATCACATGGATAACTTTCTGTTTGTGTTTCATCATAAGATGGATTAAAGGCACCTGTTTCATCTCTTAAAGATATACATTTCTTTAATGTGATTGTGTGATCCTTGATTTCCTGAGGACCCCATCCACAATGCATTGTAATACCTTCGTGAATGGCTTCTTCTACTTCATCAGGGCTTGCAGGCATGTCTTTTTCTGATTCTACACAGAATAAGTCAACAGACACTGCACCACTTCTTAAAGCACTTCTTGCCACATCCATAGCCACGTTACCACCACCAATGACAACCACATGACCACTAAGCATATCTTTACTCTCTTCTTTATTAACTTCTCTTAAGAAATCAACACCTGTCATAACATACTCTTCATTCATTCCAGGAATATTTAATTTCTTACCACCTTGTGCACCAATCGCAAGATAGATGGCTTCATAACCTTCTTCACGTAATCCATCAATAGTGATATCTTTACCGATTTCTACACCACATCTAAATTCAATGCCCATTGCCTTAAGTACTTCTATTTCTGCATCAATGACATCTTTTTCTAATCTAAATGATGGAATACCATAACGAAGCATACCACCTGGTTTTTCTTCTTTTTCAAAGACAGTGACAGGATAACCCTTGATTCTTAAATAATAAGCAGCGCTCATACCAGCAGGACCTGCACCAATAATAGCCATCTTATTAGAATAGAATCCGCCCTCTTCATTTTCACATAATGGGATATAGCGTTCTTCCTCATTAAGTTCTCTTTCCGCAATGAACTTCTTGATTTCATCAATTGCGAGAGGGGCATCCAATAATCCACGTGTACATTCCTGTTCACATCTTCTGTTACAGATAGAACCGCATACGGCAGGGAATGGATTAAAGTCTTTAATAAGCTTTAAAGCATCCATGTAACGTCCAACACTAGCCATCTTGATATAGCCCTGTACAGGAAGATGAGCCGGACAGGCTGTTTTACAAGGCGCAGTCCCTGTTTCATGACAATTGACTTTGGCAGTATCTCTAAAATCAGGATTCCAATGATCTGGTCCCCATTTAATCATATCTGGTAATTCCACTTGTGGATATTCAATAGGCCCCTTCTTTGTACAAAGCTTCTGTCCAAGCTTTGCAGCTCCTACCGGACATACTTCTACACACTTACCACAGGCAACACACTTGCTGACATCCACATGTGCACGATAAGCACTTGCAGACATATTTGGTGTATTAAAGAGCTGACTTGTTCTTAAAGCATTGCATACACCTGCTGCACAGTTACAAATCGCAAAGATCTTATCTTCACCATCAATATTTGTAATCTGATGCACATAACCTTTTCTTTCACATCTTTCTAATGTTTCAATAACATCTTCATAAGTACAGTAATGACCACCTTTATTTGTCTCTACAACATAATCAGCCATATCACCCACCGCAATACATACATCGGCTTTAATATCACCTGTACCTTCTCCTCGAACTCTTTGTTGCCTACGACATGAACATGGAGATAAAGCATACTTATCATACTTATTCAACCAATGAGAAATCTTTTCTACAGACACCGCTTCCTGATTGGCTTCAATCGATTTTTCTACTGGAATAACATGCATTCCAATACCAGCCCCTCCTGGAGGCACCATTGGAGTGACCTTTTCTAGTGGTAATCTTGTCATCTGTTCAAAAAAATCAGTCACGACTGGATGTTCTTTGACTAAATCTTTATTCATAACCATGAATTCTGCAGAGCCAGGGACAAACTGAGGCATCACATATTGTTTATGATGATCTTCATTTTCCCAGTTATATTCAATCATCCCTATATCACATACTTCTTTTAATACACGTTCAACACGTTCTTCTTCCCAGCCTGTTCTTTTAAGAATTTCTTCAAAAGACATAGGTTTGCGTACTTCAAAAAATAAACATAAATTACATTGTTCATCATTCAAGATTTCACTTAAACATTTGTATTCAGGATCATCTTCCTTGAGTTTCTTGAACTTCACTGGTATTCGATCTGTAATATGTCTTGCAAGTCTATCAATATTATCTCTATAGGCCATTGTTTTATTCCTTCCAATCTCTTATACGTGTTAAAAGGTAATCACACCAAGACTTGACTCCTTCTCCACTTTTTGCACATATTTCAAACACCTTTGCATTCTTATTACGATAATGAATATTCTCTTTACACTTTTCTATATCGAAATCAAAGTAAGGAAGAACATCCACCTTATTAATAAGTACTACATCACATACTTCAAACATAAGCGGATATTTTAATGGCTTATCATCCCCTTCTGGCACACTCAATATCGCAATATTTAAAGAGGAACCTGTATCAAATTCCGCAGGACATACCAGATTTCCTACATTCTCTAATACTGCAAGATCTAGATTTTCCATGCCTAATTCATGTAATCCCTGTCTTGTCATATCCGCATCTAAATGACACATGCCTCCTGTGTGTAATTGTATTGTACGTACACCATACTGACTAATAGTGTGCGCATCCACATCACTATCAATATCTGCTTCCATAACACCAATATTCACTTCATCTTTGATTGTTTCAATAGTACGTGATAATATGGTTGTCTTTCCTGAACCTGGACTAGACATGATATTAAGTAAGAAAACACCCTTCTCTTTGCATTCCTGTCTTAATAAATCAGCATCCTTATTATTATCTTCAAATATACTCTGTTTTACTTCTATAACCTTATACATATGTAAACCCCTTTCATTAAATATTCTAATAGATTTCTTGAACAGAGTAAACAGAGCAAAACAATCCTTTAACAAATCATCTTATTTGTAAGGATTTAAAATTCTAAGAGTTTGTGATTTTCTTTAAAATAGTGGTGTATTTGGTGTATAATAGCACAGGTATTCAAAGGAGAAGAATTATGATATTAGAACAAATAGATGAAAACTTATTAAAAATTGCGAATGAATCTGATGTTGTATTAAAAGACATTTATGAAAAGATTGATGATGTTTGTTTCTATAACTCAAACAGAGTTCTTTCTGCATTTATTGAGAATAATGTCAGCTATTCTGATTTTGCGGACATGAATGGATATGGCAGCTATGATTCAGGAAGAGATAAGCTAGAAGCTATTTTCGCAACTATTCTTGGATGCGAAGATGCATTAGTTAGACCACAGATCATGAGTGGTACAAATGCGCTTTATTTAACTTTATCTGCTTTACTTAAGCATGGTGATACAATGATTTCATTATCTGGAGCACCTTATGATTCTTTACAGGAAATGATTGGTATTTCAGGAGAATCTAGTCAGTCATTAAAGGCTCATGGTGTATCTTATGAACAGATTGATCTAGTTGATAATGATTTCGATGATGATAAAATCGTAGAACGTTTAAAAAAGAATGATGTTAAACTTGTAGAAATCCAGAGATCTAAGGGTTATTCTTCACGTTTATCTTTAACACTTTCTAAACTTGAACGTATTATTACTAAGATCAGAGAAGTCAATAAGGATGTTATTATCATGGTAGATAACTGCTATGGTGAACTTGTAGAAAAGAAGGAACCAGGACATATCGGTGCTGATATCGTTGTAGGGTCTTTAATGAAGAACCTAGGTGGAGGTATTGCTCCTACTGGTGGTTATATTGCAGGTAGAAAAGATTTAATCTTTATGTGTGCTGAAAGATTAACTGCACCTGGTATTGGTAAAGATCTAGGAGCTAACTTCAATATGAATAATACATTCTTCAAGGGTGTATTTATGGCTCCTAATGCAGTAAAGAATGCTTTAAAGAGTGCTGTATTTAGTGCTTATATGTTAGAAAAGTTAGGCTTCGATAATGTATCTCCAAGATATAATGAAGAAAGAACTGACATTATTCAGACACTAGAACTTGGTACAGAAGAAAACCTAGTGAAGTTTACACAGGCTATTCAGAATAGTTCTCCAATTGATTCATTTGTTGCGACTATGCCTGCACCAATGCCTGGTTATCCTCATGATGAAGTAATGGCTGCTGGTACATTTACTTCTGGAAGTACAATTGAATTAAGTGCCGATGCACCTGTTGTTGCACCTTATACACTTTATATTCAGGGTGGTTTGACACTAGAATATAGTAAACTTTCTATTCTATTCGCCCTTACAAATGTTTTAAAGAAATAACACGAAAGGTCCTGATTGATTTCAGGACCTTTTTAACAGCTGCCTTTCTGGCCGCCATCTATTCTTATAATTGTATTGTTGATGAAATTCGCTTCATCACTAATAAGAAACTTCACAAGATAAGCCACTTCTTCTGGTTTACCATAACGGTTCACCATGATCTTTTCCTGTTCCTCTTTTAAGAATTCTTCGTCATATCCATCTAGTTCATTGTCTGTTCCAATGAATCCTGGTGCGATTGCATTCACATTAATATATGGCCCATATTCAAAGGCAAGATTATGTGTTAATGAGATCAATGCCGCTTTAGAGGCATCATAATCAATACACATTGGATAATAGGTATTTATACCATTGGTAGAAGAAATATTAATAATACGTCCATATTCCTGATCAAGCATATGTCTATAAACACGCTTACTGCAATTAAATGCCCCTACGACATTGACATCCAATGTCTTTCTAAACTCATCTGCTGTCTTAAGATGAAAGAGATTGGATAAATCAACAGCGGCATTATTAATAAGAATATCAACACCACCCCATTTTTTCTCTATTAAAGAAATCATGGCATCCACTTCTTCTTCCTTTGATACATCTGCTTGAATAGTCATCACACGTACATCATAATTCTTTTTAATCTCTTCTTCTAATAAAGCCGCTGCTTTATTAGAAGTAAGGTAGTTGATCACTACATCATAATGATTTTTCGCAAGTTCTAATACGATGGCTTTTCCTATCCCCTGAGCGCCACCAGTTACAAGTACAACTTTATTCATATGTGAAAAAAGAGCTTATATTAAGCTCTTCCTGCGTATTTTCCATCAGATGAGAAGACAACGATTTCTTCGCCTTCTTCAATAAACTGAGGTACTCTTAATGTTAGACCAGTATTAGTAACAGCATCCTTAGTCTGGTTAGATGGTGCACCTTTAATAGCTGGGTCTGTCTTAGCAACAGTTAATTCAACTTTTTCTGGGATAGATACTGATAATAAATCACCTTCAAAGAACATAAGAGATGCTTCTCTTCCTTCTACGATGAAATATTTATTGAATCCGATCTGTTCTTCTGATAATTCATAAGTATCATATGTTTCCATATCCATGAAATAATAAGTAGAATCAGCTTCATATGAGTACTGTGCTGTTTTCTTTTCAATGTTAGCAGCTTCGAATTTTGTTGAAGCGTTGAAGTTTCTGTCCTGTGTAGAACCAGTCTTTAAGTTCTTCATCTTAGTCTTTAAGATAGCAGCACCTTTACCAGGTTTTACATGTTGGAAGTCTAAAACAACCCAAGGATCTCCATCAACGATTAATGTAAGTCCAGTTCTAAAATCTCCTGCAGCAATTGCCATAATAATCACTCCTGTTTCTATATGTTTTTTACGTTCCTATTGTAGCAGTTTTATAGCTTACTCTCAAGTTATAGAGAAATTTAATTAGAATAAAGATAATTTTTCGTTTGTTTTCTGGTGTTCTCTAATATATTTACTCCATTTAATATAACCATAAGTTGTATTAGTGAAGTAACCAAGCTTAAGAATGAGTAATACATACTGTCCAGATAAGATGTTAATAATAGCTTCTAAAGCAGCACAGATATACCATGCAATCCACTGTTCTCTTAATCTGAAGAAGATAAATAAACCATTCGCAATACCTACTGCAGAGGCACAGGCATCAATATAAATGATCCATGTTTCTAAAGTCTTATTTGTATAGAAATCAGTTGCAATATCTAAACCACTGATGAAATAACCAACAACGATAGTCCATACAAAGATACCTACAATGACAAGTACTTCCTGATATCCTTTTAGTTTTCTTACCATTGTTAATTCATCTTCTTCTTCATCTTTATGCTTAGACCAGTTGATATAACTGATGATATCAATTGGAAGCCAGAAGAATAATGTAGTCACCATTGTTGCAAAACGATACATTAATACAACACACATTGCGATTTCCGCAATTTCTACAGCAACAGATACTAAGAAGTTGTAACGAGACTGTTTAGAAATGAGTAATTCACATAAGATATTTAAGAATGTATCTAAAAGATACAATAACATGATAATAATACCATTCACACCATTTGCACTTTCTTCTGGGAAAGCAACAGCGAAAATAGTAGCAAGTAACATGATGCTCAAGAACCAGCTCTTTTCATATGTTGTAAACTGCTTAGAGAATAACATCATTAAAGCCAATGATAAGCTTAAGATAAATAAAGAAGATGCAAGGTTAAAGATGTACATAGTCTTATTTGCCATGACCTGCTTATAAGAATGTTTAACTTCTTTCTGACTCACATCTTTGTGATCAAAGTATAAGTCAGTTCCATTACTTGTCTTGAATTCATAAGCAGTAATAGTCTTATTCTTTAACTGTGTATATTCTTCATAAGAATAAGAAACAACAAGCTGTTTGTCACCTTTACTATATGTAACATCACATACTGTGTTGTCTGAACTATAGTCTTCATCCTGTGTATTTCTTTTCATTACAATGCTTTGTACATAATCCACTTTACCAGGATTAGAATGCACTTCTTTAAGACCTACACAAAGAGAAATAATTGAACCTAATACTAAGGCAATGAGAACAATAATTTCTGCTGTTCTTAATTTCTTTCTAGGTTCGATGTTGTTTTTAAAAAATTGAATCATACTACAAACTCCCCTTAAATTTTAAAATCAGTATTTAAAAAAAATACTTCACAATTATAATAAATAATCACTTAAAATGGTAGGTCTTTTTGTAAAGTTTATCGTATTTCTTTCAACATTTCTTCAGGTGTAATATCAAACAAGCTTGCAAGCGCTATAAGATTAGTTGTACTTGGATCAGAAGAACCATTTTCCCATTTAGAGACTGCCTGTCTAGATACACCAAGTGTTTCTGCCACAAATTCCTGAGTCATCTGACATTCCATGCGGTGCTTTTTAATCACACCTCCTAGTGTTTTTGCATACTCTTCCTTTTCTTTACGTACTGGCTCTGACTTAATATATTTTCTTAATGCAACAATGAGCAAATAAACGACATAGATGATTACACCCCAGACAATAAGTGCAGGTATAAGCGCTATTAATAACATGAATGAATTTGTCATTTTCATTTCCCTCCTTACTTCAAATATAGCTTAATATAGCTAGTTGCGCTATCAACTATCAAGCAACTACTAATAATTTTACGTCGGCCTATGTTCTTATCAAAGTATCTTCTTGATTCTACTTCAAAATAACATTGCCTGTATAATCCTTCTAATAAATCAATCTCCTTTCAGGGCAAAATAAAAACCGACTATATAAAGTTGGTTTCAAATCAGCCTCAATATATAGGAGGCCACTCTGTTAATTTATCGCTCTCTTCTTTAAGCTTTTTTTCTTCTTCTTCAAAATCTTCTATAGTCCAATCAGGATGATGGATTACAACATCCAGATAATATCTTACTTTATTTCTTCTCATGTTATTCCATACTCCTTTCAAATTCATTTAATGACTTTGTGCAATCTTTCCTCTTCTTAAATTATATTATGTTAAACCATATTTGTCATCTATATTAGATATCTAATAAAAAAAGAAGGCATCACCTTCTTAACGCATACAAATATAAACAAGATATGCTGTATAAATAGTAAGCATCACAATGCCCTGCCACTTAACAAGTTCTTTCTTCTTCCATGCAAATATCCATACTAGAGTACTTACTGCAATTAAAATAAATGTATCAATCAAGTTTTCTGTAATAATGGCAACAGGACTAATGACCCCAGCAATACCTAATACAAGCAAGATATTAAAGATATTAGATCCAATAACGTTACCTAAAGCCATATCGATTTCATTCTTTCTTGCAGCGACAATAGAAGTTACTAGTTCTGGAAGACTTGTTCCTAAAGCAACAATAGTCAAACCAATAAGGTTCTGACTGAGTCCTAGCATAGTCGCAACTGCTGTTGCACCTTCTACAACAAAGTCACCACCAAATTTAATAGCAGCTGCACCACCGACAATATATACAATACACTGCCATACTGGTAATAGCTTGATTTCTTCATCATTGTCTTCGCTTAATGCTTTATTTCTTGCCTGTAATGCTGAGTAGATCATCCATCCTAAATATGCGGCAAATAATACAATAAAAACTGCACTATCTACTCTACCTAGCATACTATCTAAACCAAATACAAGTAATAAAGCCGCACAGATAATAGAGAATGGGAATTCTTTCTTTAATGTATCTGTAGAAACTGCAAGAGGTACAAATAGTGTACATACACCACATACAACCATTAAATTAAATAAGTTAGATCCTACTACATTACTGACTGCAAGAGCGTTGTTGTTGCTCATTGAAGCAGTGACACTGACTGCACATTCAGGTAAGCTTGTACCCATGGCGACAATTGTAAGTCCAATGATCATTGAAGGAACTTTTAATCTTTTTGCGACAGAAGAACTTCCATCTACAAAGAAATCTGCGCCTTTAATCAATAATATAAAACCAACAATTAATATACCAATTTCCATGAAAGTATTTAACATTTTTTTTATTCTCTTCCTTTATATATAAACTGATTAATAATCTATCATTTTATTATAGTGTTAGTCAATAGTATCCGACGATTGAAGTATATCTATTATTTCATCATAATTTCACATGTGAGGTGACGATAATGACTGATTACTTGTTTATTAAAAATCTGTTTTAGCATATGCTTCTTTTTCATCAATAACCTTATTAACTACTTCATCCATACCATCAGTACAATGATCACGATAACCATAAGAATCACCTACAACAAGATCATTTTCATCTAATAAGACATAATCTACTGTCCAAGTATCAATAGACATACTGACAGAAATCTTGTCTAATTCCTTACAATTTTTCATTTCATTTTCGAAATGATAGATTTCTTCTAGTTTGATTTTTCCATCTTGTATACAGGCTAACATATGACGTCCACTAGAAGTTCCAATATCTACTGCAAGATAATACTGGCTCATTTTCCATTTGCCCCCTTTTGTTTATATTTTCCATTGATGACTCATTTGATGTAAAATAAGGATGTAAAAAAGTCCACCGGAGTGGACTATACTCTATTTAATTCATCCAGCATTGCGCTTCTGTTTTTATATTGAATCTTCCATTTCTTAATGATTTCATCAACTACTTTATCACCACCAGTAATAGACTTCATGATTCTTAACTCTTCTACAATTTGATAATAATGCTTTCTGCTTCCAGTAAATTCAGCCTGTTTTTCAACAAATTCTCGATATAACTGAATCAGTTTTTCAGGATATTCATCATTAAGCACGTGAGTATATTGATGCAATAAATCTCTATTATTACTTCTTAAAATAACATCAAATAGCTGTCCATATAATTGCTCTGTTTCTAAAATTTCACACAAAAAACATCCAGGAGCAAGCTGTTCAATAAGAGAATCTCTTTCTGTAATCCATTCTTTATCATTGTAGTGACTTCTAAGTTCAATATAATCGTCTATATTAGTATCATTGAAAAAGAGAATCAAATTCTTTAATTCTTCCCTATAAGCTTTAGTGTTTCCCTGTTTTTTATAAATATCTTTCTTCAATTCTATATCACGTTTCATAAGAGCTTGGTTCTCATAATCAAGATCAATACATTTATCAATATAATCCAAAGCTTTATCGTACTCTTTATTATTAATACAAGTAAAGACACAGTCCATTCTAATAGAATCGCATTTCCAATACTTTTTATAAATAACATTTATCTCTTGATTTGATACATTGTTTTTCCTTAAGAGGTCAAGATACATTTTTGCAAAACCATCAAGTACATACTCTCTATCTAAAATATCATTATGACTCTCTATATAGTCTAACTGTTCTTTCACAAAATCAATTTGAAGCTTCAATAAATCTTCACCTTTTAAATAATTAAAAAACACTTGCAGAATATCTATTCTATCATAAGAATATCTTATATTGTTGAGAAATTGTTTAAGTAAATTAAATGCATCTATTCTTTCTGACTTTTCCATACACATAATAATGTTTGAACATGCATTTATAATAGAAAAAGAAACATCATACGTTTCACCTTCATTATCCTCAATATCTAACTTATCAAATATATCATAAGCTTTTAATAAGAATTTAAATGCGAGAGAATATTGTTTCTTTTCTTTCAAAAGATCAAGCCACTTAAAAATAGCATCTTCATAGTTATCACAAAAATCACAGCTAAATTCATAATCGATATAATGATAACCATCACTATAAGAATCAACAACTCCCTCCAAATCATCAATCATTGTAGTCAAAGAAAATTCATTTTGTGTATATTGTTTAAAGGTTTCTACTAAACTAGGCTGATCATTAAGTACTTGAATAAGAAATGATTGTACATCTTCTTCTGAGGCCTCTTTCACAAGTTTTGAATTATCTATGACTGGATGAGTTGCACTTAGTTGCCACTCATATAAAACAGCTGCCATATGCTTACAATTGTGTCCATCTTCTGCATAAGGACAATCACAGGACATGCCTATTATTTTATTTCCATTTAATTTGATTTCTACATGATAAAAATCTGTCCCATTAACAACTGCTTTAATCCTATTAGAATTAATACGTAAATCTTCTACGCGATCATCAAAATAATAGTCATACCCCCTATCCAATATTCGTTTTTGAAAATAAGTTTCCCATTCCATATAAGCGCCTCCCATTTATAGTTCTATTATACTAAAAAAGACAGCATTTCTGCTATCTAATTCATTTTCTTATTCATATAAAAATAGAAACATACATTAAGGATAATACCAGTAATAGTCGCAATTGGTGCTGCAAGACCAATATAAGTAAGACTTGCATTAGGCTGAATAGACATATAATACGCCAATGGTAAGCGAACAAGAAGTGTTTGAATCAATCCCTGTATCATAACCCAGAGTGTCTGATCATGACCATTAAAGTAACCGATCATACTAAAGAGTACTGCAGTGACTAATGTTTCCAATGCAAAGCCTTTTAAGTAAGCATAGCCCTGATGAATAACACCTTGTTCTGTCGTAAAGATTCCTGTTAACATATCTCCTTTAAACATAACTAAACAAAATACAATGACACCAATAAATAATCCTATACCCATACCTGTAAACATAGATTGTTTAGCTCTTTTTTCGTTATTTGCGCCTACATTCTGAGCCACAAATGAAGCCATGGACTGCATTAAAGCACTTGGTACAAGCATCGCAAAGTTTACAATTTTACATGCTACACCATATCCTGATGATGCCTCTAATCCTAAACGATTAATAAAGGCACATAATGCAAGGAAGGAAATCTGAGTCAAGCATTCCTGCAATGCGAGAGGTACACCGATTTTCATTGCACGAATGCAGTGATGGTTGATTTTAAAATCATGTTTATGTATTTCAAATGGGAGTTTTCTTTTCTTTAATAATCCTAAAGCGAATAATACACTACATGCCTGTGCAAGTACTGTAGCCATTGCCGCACCTGCTGCATCTAGATGGAAACCTGCTACTAAAACTAAATCTCCTACCACATTAATAAGACATGCTACTGCTACAAAAAGTAATGGAGACTTACTATCTCCTAATCCTCTAAAAATAGCCGATAATACATTATAAGCCACAATAAAGAAAATACCACCACCACATATTCTTACATACATAGATGTAAGATTGAGTGCTTGATCAGGTGCCTGCATGAGCGTTGAAATGGGCAATGCACATAATATCATGATGATGAATAAGAATACTGAAACTATTCCAAATAGAACTGTAGCACCACCAATTAAAGCCCCAATGTTTTCTTGTTTCTTTTCACCTATATATCTTGCGATAAGTACTGTAATCCCCATTGCAAACTGAGTGATCACAAATGTGACAAGGTTTAATACCTGACTTCCTGTAGAAACAGCGGATAAGCCTGCTGTTGTTCCAAAACGTCCTACCACAAGTAAGTCAACCGCACCATAAGCTGCCTGTAATACTAATGCGCCTAGTACAGGAATCATAAATGCGACTAATTTCTTAAAAATACTTCCCTGAGTAAAATCTGAATTCATTTATGCTTTTCTCCTTTCACACATCACTTGATAGAACTTTTCTATTGTTTCAATCATACAATCAGCCTCTTCTATAGAAAGATCACTTAACCTTTGAGATAAGTCTTCAAAATAATCCCTATTGAACTTTTCAAATAACGCCTGTCCTTTTTCACTTACTTCAATATAAGTGACACGTCCATCTTCTTTAGAAGATATCTTATTTAAATAACCTTTTTCTACCATAGAACTTACAGTACGTGTGACTCCTGGTCTAGGTAAATTGAGTGCAGAACTTAAATCTGATACTTTAACCTTTTCATGTGTTTCTTTCAAATTAAAAACTGTTTCTAAATAACGAATATATGAAGGAAGAACACCTTCAGGAAGTTCTGGTAATAAGTCCAATATTCTTTTTGCGATATAACAGCTGTCCAGCATTTCCTTAGTTTTTTGACTATTCATACGCCTCTCCTTTTAATTACCATAGGTAATTATCAATGGTAATTATATAAATGATAAAATGAATGTCAAGCATATGAAATAAAGTTTTACTTATATATAAGAAAAGAGGCAGCTAGGCTGCCTCCAGAATCCTCATTTTGAGGATTTTTTTAATTACTAAGCTCTTTTCTTCTTTAAGAAGATGAATAAGAAACCTGATACTAACATAGCACATACACTACCAAATACGAATGTATGATCACCAGTCTTTGGATTCTTATTGTTGTTGTCTTTGTTATCTTTGTTGTCCTTGTTATCTTTGTTGTCCTTGTTATCTTTATCGATCACAACGCCTTCAACTTTAACAAGTTTAACCATTGCATCTCTTAAGTCAGCTACAGCCTGATTGACTTCTTCCTGAGTTGCATCTTCATCTGCATATACTGCTTTTGCTGATGTTAATGCTGTTTCTACAGCCTTGAATGAATCAGTTGTATATAATTTCTTATCTAATGCTTCTGCTTCCTTAATAACTGCTGCTAATTCATCTTTATTTACAGTGACTTCACCAGGAATAGCAAGTCCTGTCTGTGAAGTTGTCTTAGTTGATGTTAATGTGTTCTGATATAATAAGTAGAACGCAGATGCTGACCAGCTGAAGTTCTTAGTATGTAAACCATCACCAGTTTCAGGGTTATAGTTTTCATGAATTGGTCCATCACCTAATAATCCCTTAGCGTTATCAAATAACTTGTATGCCATTCTCTTAGCATCTTCATTATAACCATAGTTCTGTAATGCTTCAACGCCATATAATGCCTGGTCTAACCATACAGGTCCTCTCCAATATCTAGTTGGAGCATATTTCTGGTTGTCCTTTGATGCAGTTGGGAATGGTACTAATGTATCAAACTTATCTGGAGATGTCATATTTGCTGCGACTGCTTTTGCCTGTTCTTTAGTAGCCGCTTTAGCCCAAAGTGGTAACCATCCTTCAGTACCTTTACCACGGTTAGTTAGAAGAGTCTTTGTAGAACCATCTTCATTAGTCTGTAAGTCATAGTAGTAACCAGTCTTTTCATCATACATCTTTGTATTGATATAGTCTGCTACTTTCTTAGCTTCTTTAGAATACTTCTTAGCATCATCTTTCTTACCTAAAACATCTGCCATAGATTTTAAGAAACCTTTTTCAGCATATAAGTAAGAGTTTAAATCTACAGATTCCTGGTTGATAACATAACCAACAGGTTTCTTGTTATCATCTCTTACAGTATAGATAAGAACTCCAGGATCCTTAAATGTTTCAGTGCTTAAACCTTCTCTGTCAAAACGAGTTGCGTTATCCATACCACTTTCCCAAGCAGCTGCTTCGATACCAGCTTCTGGACATACAACACGTTCATTGTTTTCATCATAGATATAACCATATTCATAGCTTCCATCGCTAGATGGTACACCAACGATCTTACCAAATCCTTCTACTTCTTCACCGATATAATAGCTTTTACCAGTAAGAGGGTTAGTATAGTTCTGCCAATCGTAGCATGTTTCATGAACCATTCCTCCGTATTCAGCAATACCATTCTTATCGATATCACGGTTTTTATACCACCAGTTATGATATGCAACTAACTTAGGATACATTTCTTTTAAGAATTCTTTATCACCAGTTGCTTCATAAACACTCTGAACTGCCCATGCAGCAAGTGCTGGTTTAGAGTTACGTTCGTTCCAGTTTCCTCCATCACCACCGCGGTCTTCATTCTGGTTATAGAAAATACAGTCAATGATAGCACCTTCATCCTGTGGACGAACAGCATCTTCTTTAGTGATCTGATAGTCGAATAATGCTCTAATGTTATTCTTAGCTAATTCTGGATTAAACTGTGTAGTTGCAACCACCTGTTTCCAAGAGTCCCAAGCCCACATACCAACGAACCACTTATAAGACATAGATGGTACGACTCCATCATGCTTAATTGCACCGGCTGGTGAGAACCAGTTAGTAGTTAATGTTTCCATAGATTTAACTGCAGCTCTTTGATAAGCAGTGCCTACAGCGTTCTTATTTTTGAAAATAGTATTAACATAACCCTGCCAATAAAATGGTACCCATAAGGAGGACAACAACCTGACAGTTGTGATACCCACCTTGT
>OLOO01000915.1_pt1 | contig 22354 bp, 25 predicted proteins | sample 1672621 | NCBI WGS metagenome assembly OLOO01 (sample SAMEA3136706, study PRJEB25190) | human gut metagenome | biome: human gut; feature: human-associated habitat; material: faeces | place: Austria | collected 2013 | reverse complement strand
GATTGGCAGTCCATTATTAAGTTTTTTATTATGTTCCCTTTGTACACCGTTGCAAGTTAAATCCGAGAGCAGGGAAGTGCGCCGTGAAAATCTTATGCTGAAGCGTGAGCAAAAAGGCTTGATGGACCTTTTACGGCGACACGGTATCGACCCTGCAAAAGAAAGGCACCACGAACAAGAACGTGATGAGAGGTAACAGCACTTTTTCTTGTAGGCACCGCAATTCTTGCTGCAGTCATTTTGCTCGCCATGTAAGAAGTAGTAGGATGATACAACGAATAAATAATATTGAATACTCTTGACAAGAGTAAAAGAATCCCAGCTGCGGCCGGAGAGTGAAATTTTATGAAGAGAACGATCGGTGTCGAGGGCGGTAAATGCTCTGCCAACAATAACAGCCGCAAATTTCAGGCTGAGAATGAGGATGGAGGCTGCACGCATCTACACAACAGGGCTATGGAAATCGTAAATGCAGAGTTGATTTACACAGTATAAGCACCAAGGCGGTAGGGAAAATCCCTGTCGCCGATTTTATTTCGAAAATCAACATTAATGATATTGATATTGTTCGCACAAAAGAGTATAATTACATCATTAGGGAAAGCCGATGTGAGGTGTTAGTATGTATATATCGGTTTCTGATGCTGCAGAAAAATTTAATATATCCAAAAGAAGGGTTCAGCTTTTGTGTGAGCAAGGACGTATTGAAGGCGCTAGTAGAATGAGTGGTGTATGGTTAATTCCTACTGACGCCCAAAAACCTACTGATGCACGAAGAAAAAGCACGATGCCTGAAAGTCAATTATCGCTATTTGATGATCTTTACAGAATTGAAGAAGAAAAATTAAGTATTACTCAGGTTTGTGAATTGCTTTCTATTTCTCAAGCAACTGCTAAAAACTGGATTAGACTTGGGAAATTAAAGATTGAATCTGATGGGCAAACATTTGATAAGAAGTACATAGAAGCACTTATCTCAGAAATAAAAAATGGAAAAGATAACCGTTTGAAAAGTCGAAGAAACAAAAAAAGTGTAAGTGGCAAAGTCCTATACAAAGATTACATCAAAAACAATCATAATCGTGAAATTGTTGAAAATATTTTGAACTCTTGTGACCAAATTACAGAAGATGAGTTGAGAGTGATTCTCGCTAATTTCGCTATACAATTGTTTCAACAAAGCGGAGGGATGGTTGTATCGGATTGTTTATTGCTTGAAGGGAAAAATGATATTACAGGCAATGATGTATTCGATTGTTTGATTAACGACCTACTCGGAAATATTGATGTATCAAAAATTGCGTTGGCAAATATTCAAACTGCTTTGAATAGTAAAGTTCAGATAGTTCCCTTTGAAGATACTTTGGGATTTGCTTATATTTCTCTTCGAGATTTAAGTCATCGCAAACAAACTGGTGCATATTATACGCCCGAAAAAACGGTCAATACGCTTATTTGCAATTTAAAAGACTGCGTTAATACTCAAAACAAAACAATATGTGATCCATGTTGTGGAACGGGAAACTTTCTTATCGGTCTAATTGGAAACGGCGTGAAGATTGAGAATCTTTATGGTCAAGATATAGATGAAATTAGCATTCTAATTACACGAATCAATATGTTCCTACTTGATAACACCCTTACTAAAGAGAAATTGTACTCTCAATTTGTTTGTGGCGATACTCTTTCCAACACCTTCGCTCGTAAGTTCTCTATTGTATTGGGTAATCCGCCGTGGGGGTATGATTTCAGCAAGGAAGAAATTGCTTATCTTACTGCTAATTATATTACGGCTAAAAACAAAGGTATAGAGTCGTATGATTTATTTGTTGAAAAAGGAATGTCAATGCTTGAAGAAGACGGATCATTGGCGTATGTATTGCCGGAAGCAATTTTGAGTGTAAACTCTCATCAGCAAGCAAGAAAACTGATAGCAAAAAATACAGCATTTAAGTTTGTAAGTTATTTGGGAAATGTATTTTCAGGGGTACAATGCCCCGCGATTATCCTAGGTGTTCAGAAAGGTTACCACGGAGAAACAAAAGGTTGTAGAATTGGATTAAATAACGAGGAATTCATTATCAATGAGAATAGAGATGTAGATGCAACATCGTTCTCTTTTAATATGAGTGATGGAGAATACGATTGCTTGCGAGTGATTAGTTCAGTACAAAACGCTAAATATCTTGCAAATAACGCTAAGTTTGCATTAGGAATTGTTACCGGCAACAATAAAGAGTATATCACAAATGAAAAAGCTGACGGAATGGAAGTTATTCTAAAAGGTAGTGATATTTTTAGATATGCTATGAAGAAAATCGATAGCTATATTCAATTTGTTCCTGAAAAATTCCAGCAAGTTGCGCCAACCGAAATGTATCGAGCAGAAGAAAAGTTGTTGTATAGATTCATTGCTGAGGTTCCGGTTTTTACGTATGACAACCAGCAAACTCTTTCGTTGAATAGTTGTAACATCTTAATCCCACAAATTGCAGGTATGAATATCAAGTATGTTTTGGCGGTTTTGAATTCTAGTGTAGCAGCTTACTTTATCAACAAAAAATACAATTCTGTTAAGCTGCTAAAATCACATATAGAGTCACTACCGATACCGATGGTAAGCGCCGAAAAACAGAATGATATTATAAGAAAAGTAGACCACATAATGAATTCAACCGAAAACATTAGTGGTCTATATGAAGACTTGGATAGCGATATTATGGCATTGTATGGATTAACTGCTAAACAGACCGATATAATCAGAACATCGCTGAGAGGGAAAGCGTTATTTCTTAAAGATTGCTGAGCAAATTATATAATTCCTCATATGTAAGCCATTGAACAAAGTGATTTTTCATATGATAATCAATACTGCTACGGTTGAGATGGAACTGTCCTTCGCCTTCGTTTCCTTTATGCTGTTTGTCCGAGTATCCAAAGCAAGACAAAATCTCATTGGAGCTCATCTTAAAAATAGCAATTTGATCGGCAAAAAACAGACCGTAGTAAAGAACATCAAACTCTAAACGCTTTACTTGTTGAATATTGCAGTCAAAATCATAATCATACATCTCAGTGCTATTCAGCGCGCGATTTCCAAGGTTAGCTTTTTTGCACTGATCGATAGAATTAGAACGGTTGATTACGGCTTCGTTGGCTTTCATAACAGTGGAAAACTTAATTTCAATTCGCTGATGTCCCACCTCATCATAGCGGTCATGAAATTGGTTGTGAGACTTCGAGAAGTTGTAGAGCGCTTCAATCATCAGCTCTGCAACTGTGCCAAATCTACGAGTTCTAAGGGCAAAGATACCGTCTCGGAATTCTTTGATTTCATTTGTCATTTTCTGTAATCTCCTTATTTTCGAGAAGTAGCTTATATGCATCAATGTCGAGAGCATCTGCAATACGCTGAATATTTTCAAGCGAAATACTGCGTCGATAACACTCAATTGCACTAATGTAAGTGCGATGCATACCGCATTTATCAGCAAAGGCTTCTTGAGACAGTCCAAGCGCAGTACGATATTTCTTTAAGTTGGTTCCAAATACTTTTACAATATCCATAGTTATAATCCTCCTGATTTTGTATTATAATGATTATGAATACTATAGGTCTACATACAATAAGTTTCTTCACGCGATCATAATGCAAAAGGACAGTGCTAAAATGGGACGAAACAAAGCTCCATCGGATAATACAGTTAAAATTTTGTGTGGAAAAGTAGCAGGTATGTGTGAGTTTGAAGGAGGTGACAAGCGACTCTTTTGTGACGGTGTGATATTGTCAACTTTTAACAATGCATACGTAGGAGTGAAAAGAAAATGCAGTAACCATTGACTTGAGATGAAATATACGCTGGCGCTGGTGGACAGGCTCTGAAATTTGTAATGGCAGGTTTTGTCCATGTTGCGTTTGTCGAGTAGGAAGAAAATTATTGCAAGGTATTGAAGCAGACTCCCCAGAGAGGAACGTCATTTGCGCAGATGTTCACGGTTTTGACGGACGTACATATTAGGTAATAACAGATGTAAAGGAGTGAGAACGGTTTGGGAATTGGAGAAATTGCAACGAGTACGGCGGTTGACTTAGTCAAGAGTGAAAACATTCAAAACAAGACCGTATCATTGTTAGGCATGCTTTTTCCGTATGCAGGAATCGAAAAACGAGCTTTGGATATGTATTTATCTGATGTCGAGAAATCAGACATGTCGCCCGAATCTAAATTGATCGCTACATTAAACGCTAAAACAACTATTAAAAAGCTGAAGAACCAAAAGAGTATTGCTGACCAGGCAGTTTCCAATGCAAAGGAAGGTACAGTCTTTGATGCATCTTCAGGTGTTAACCATGATTGGCTAGAACGGTTTATGGATTCGGCTGGCTTTGTATCAGAAGAGCAGGTACAACAAATGTGGGGAAAAATTCTTGCAAAGGAGTTTGAGAAACCAGGATCAACACCGCACAATATGGTCAGAATTCTTTCTGAGATTGCTTCGGAGCACGCAGAAGCGTTCCAAAAAATATGTAGTATGAAAAGGATTTCGCTTTTTACTGATGGTGACGGAAGTATTAAAGAAATTCGAAGAAATATTGTTGTTCCTTATGAAGGTAACGAAGCAGAGTTTCGAGCTCTTGGACTATCATTTGATCTTTTAAACGAACTTGAGACATTGGGACTGATTAAGTTTGATTCTGTTGCTGGATTTGTTACCTTGAACGTCCCTGAAAAGGGTGTTGTTACATATATTGATGGGGTAACCCAAGAAATTGAATCACATAGAAAGGATCAATTACCTATAGGCAATATTCTGCTTACAGAAGCGGGTGATTGCCTTTGTCGAATTATTCAGCCTACTCCCATACCAAATTATATTTCGCTTGAAAAGAAGTATATGATCAGTAATGGAGTCGTGTTCAAAGAAAGGTCTAGATACTTGATTCTTGACAATGGAAAAGGGCAGTTGTCTCTTCGTAGGACTCTGGAACCTGATTCGGAAAAGTAACGTGCAGATGTTCAAATGAATAATGTAAGGGCTTTGGGGAAAATCGGTGGAAGTTCAATATCAGGAGAAAATTTGTGATACTATTTTGATACTAAAAAATTCTGGAATGTCGTATGTGCTATGAATTTGATAGAAAAAAACACATTGACAAGCAAAACAGATAAATAAATTTGCTTAGTAAGCATCAAAACTTACCGAGTTTGAATAATTGCATAGGTTCAAAAAAGCCCGTAGACACTGGACTTTTTGAGCTTTGATGCCCCTCGTGGCAACGATTTGGCAACAGAATTTCATTATTCATAAAAAGAGAGCTAACTGATTTTGATTCGTCAGTTAGCTCTTTTTGTTTATTTTTCCGGATTGCTTTTTTTTTCTCTCTTTTCTCGGCGAGTTGCGAGCCATGCATTTAAGCCAATCTTACCGATGGTAAGTAAAACGATAGCTATTACAGGAGCTAAAAAAGGAGCAGAAGTTCCCAGAACAGGAGCAAGTGCAATGGATATACCACCCACAACATAGCTTTGAACAACACCAGACTCTTTTAAGATGGCAAGTCGGCTATCCTTGTATTTTTCATCTCCAGTAAAGAACGCTTCGATTTCATCTAAAACTTTTTCATAAAAGATAGAAGGGCTCTTCTGTGTTCCAAAAGGAACATTAGTCGGGATAGTTGCTGTTAGCCATTTGTTTGCAACTACCTCATAGTCATTTGTTTGTGCATATAGCTGGCTGATTATATTTTTCTGATATGTATTCAATGAATCAATCCAAGAGTTTGGATCAACATTGAAAATTTCACTAATATCGTTCATTCTAACATCTCCTTGATATATTCAGCTGAAATAGCGTGTGTTGTTTGATGTAGGGTTTGAGGATCGATTCCTCCGATACTTATTGAACCATTTACTTGTGGAGCGTAGGAGCCTATTAAAAGTCCTGCAATAGCACGCTTCTCTGGTATAACAATAGGACTTCCAGATTGACCCGGACGGGATTGAATGTTCAAAACAATATTTTTGAGTTTTATACCGCTTGATTCAATGAGTATTTTAGCACCAATGGATGTGTCTTGCTGAGTCAAGACCATTCTACCATGATCGGAGTGAGGATATCCGAATACAGCTATAGACTCACCTACTTGAACTGAATCTGTAGAATCCAAAATAAAATTCGATTGTACGATAGTAGGAACTTCTAAAATACAAACATCAGCAATAGGGTTAATTTCCTTAATTTTTGCGGGGATACACTGTATAGCGTTATCAGAGGTATCTTGGTAGTCTTGAATGGAACTCACCTTGTTCATTACTATAACTAAACCACTATCGTTATTTCCGGTAACATGTGCTGCTGTAGCTAACAAGCCCCTTCGATTTATGAAAAAGGCAGTTCCTAATAAAGTAACACCATTGGGAGTAACTCTACCGACGGGATGCACTACATAACTAATATCTGTAAAGTACATTTTTCTTCACTCCTTTTTTTTAATAAATTCATCTACCAGCATATCGCTGAGTTCCTGCGAAGGTACCTTTGCCCAACGCTGCGTGGTATCGAACTCAGGATAGCGATAGCGCCAGCGGTCGTATTCTTCCTGCGTGATCTCGCCTGCTTTCAGCTTGGCGGCAACCTCGCCCCATGCGGTAAGCATTCTGTGAAGCTCCGCTGCGTCGCGTTCTTTGTGGATATGAACGCGCAGATGCACCTCATCCTCACACTCGCATACCTCAAGACCGTAACGGTCTTCCAGCGTAAACAGCGTGTGCATCAGCCCCACATAGGAGTCAATGTCCGGTACATCCAGCGCCTTGGGCGAAACGTCAAGCACCTGTGCCAGCGCAGCGGTTACATCCGCCTTGGGCGTTCTGGAACTATTCTCGTACTGCGCAAGGCGAACATCTGCGGATTTCTCCGGAAAGCCCAGCGCCATGCCAAGGTATTTCTGTGTCATGCCCCGCATCGTGCGGAAAAAGTGGATGCGTTCACCAATCGCCATAATAGCCATCTCCTGTGTCGGTTGTCTTTGATAACGAGTATAGCAGATATGTTTAATTTCGTCAAGAAGAATTTAAGCAAATTTATTTAATATTTTCCTACAAACCGGCTTGACTTAAACTAATATGTATAGTATAATAGTTGCAAGCTAAGCATTTCGGCTTAATTCATAGGAATTTTACAATTAGGATAGTCAATAAATGCAGAAAAAATGTCCGTTGTAAGGTGAGAGGGGGTGAAATTCAAAAGAGCCAAACTGAATGACCGTCCAAGGGATACTTTCTCCGGGGAAGCAGGCGATGAAACGAGCGTGCCAAGAAGGAAAGAAAACGGTACAGCGACGAAAAGGGTTGCCTGCCAGAGTCCTGCGGATAGAACGGCGAAGCAATCAACAACGAATCAGGAAAGAAAGGTATTTTGCCTATGGCAGAACAGTCGTTTATGAGAGTTGAAGAAGTAGCGCAGGAATTGGGCGTGTCCAAGTCCTATGCCTACAAAATCGTGCAGAAGCTCAATCAGGAGCTGAAAGAAAAGGGATACCTGACTATTTTAGGGCGGGTAAACCGCAAGTATTTTCAGGAAAAAGCCTGCTATGGAGGGCTGGAAAGGAAGGATTCATAAAGGCAGTCTATAAGGAAGAAAAAACAAACACGTGGCGTGTGATCTACCACTATACGGACTGGACCGGAGAGCGCAAGCAATCGCAAAAGCGCGGCTTCAAGACAAAGCGGGAAGCGCTGGCTTGGGAGCGCGAACAACTCAACAAAGCTACCGCCAATCTAGATATGACGTTTGCGAGCTTCGTGGAGCAGTACACTGCGGATATGAAGACCCGTATCAAAGAAAACACATGGGCAACGAAAGAGCATATCATCCGCACCAAGCTGTTGCCCTACTTTGGAAAGCTGAAAATGTGCAATATCACGGCGCAGCAGATCATCACATGGCAAAACGAAATGCTGGATCATAAGGATGAAAACGGCAAGAAATATTCGCCTGCCTATCTCCGCTCTGTGAACAATCAACTCAGTGCCATCTTCAATCATGCCGTGCGATACTACGATCTGCGGGAAAATCCCTGTAAAAAGGCCGGCAGCATGGGCAAGAAGAAAAACCGGAAAATGCTTTTCTGGACAAAAGAAGAATATCTGAAATTTGCCGAAGTCATGATGGACAAGCCGCTATCCTTTTACGCCTTCGAAATGCTCTACTGGTGCGGCATCCGCGAAGGAGAACTACTGGCGCTGACCCCCGCAGATTTTGATTTTGAAAAATGCACCGTGTCAATCACAAAATCCTATCAACGCCTGAATGGACAGGATTTGATTACGACGCCCAAAACAGAGAAAAGCAACCGCGTCATAAAAATGCCGCAGTTCCTCGCAGATGAAATGCAGGACTATCTGAAACAGCTCTATGGCATTAGCCAAATGACCGGATGTTCGCGGTTACAAAGAACTATCTTCACCGTGAGATGGGCAGAGGCGCAAAGGAAGCAGGAGTTAAACGCATTCGGATTCATGACATTCGCCATAGCGCAGTCTCGCTGCTGATTGACATGGGATTCTCCGCAACGGCCATCGCGGACCGGGTTGGACATGAGAGCATCGACATCACCTATAATTACGCGCACCTGTTTCCATCCAAACAGACGGAGATGGCTGAGAAGTTAAATATGGAAAGGAGTAACTGAAAATGTCACTGAAAAACAGGGACAATCACAACTGCTGGCGCAACAAGACTGTTGCCTTCCGGGTATCACCGGAGGAAGATACGCAAATCGAAACCTTTGTCAAGCTCTCCGGGCTGACCAAACAGGACTACATCACCCACCGTCTGACTTGCAAGGACGTGGTAGTACAGGGCAATCCGAGGGTTTACAAAGCACTGCGCGACCAGCTTGCCGCCGTGCTGGACGAGCTGCGGCGCATTGAAGCGGGCGGCGGCGTAAATGACGAGCTGCTGGACGTGGTTGAAATGATCGCCGCCATCATGGACGACATGAAGGAGGAAAATGCCTATGGAGAATGAAACCTGCAAAAAGAAAACGACCGCCCCCGACACATCTGTTGGCGCAGATGATGGGCAGTCGCTTCTCAATTTAACTGTGAACAGTATATCCGCTTTTGAAGAAGAAATCAACGGTGATTTTCAAAACAGCTCGGAAAGTCTGAACGAAACCTATCGCAGGATACAGCGGTTGACCGACCCGCATTACCTGCACACGATCTCCATGACCGAGCTGTACCAGACCGCGTATCAGAGCAGACCGCCGATCATCGACGGCTTGCTCTATGCGGGCACGTACATCCTCGCAGGTGTGCCGAAGATCGGCAAATCATTTCTGGTGGCGCAGATCGCCTATCATGTCAGCACGGGCAAAGCTCTGTGGGACTACGAAGTCCAGCCTGGTACGGTGCTGTACCTCGCCTTGGAGGATGATTTTCAGCGTATCCAGAGTCGAATGTTCATGATGTACGGCGTCAACGACACCGACCGGCTGCACTTTACAACCGCTGCGGGAAAGATCGGAAACGGGCTGGACGAACAGCTTGAGAATTTCGTGCGGAAACACCCCGATACCAGGCTCATTATCATCGACACTATGCAGAAAATCCGGGAGGTCGGCGGCGAGGCATACAGCTACGCCAGTGATTATGAGATTATCGGCAAGCTCAAGGAATTTGCCGACAAGCACTGCATCTGCATTCTGACTGTTCACCACACCCGCAAGCAGCCTGCCGGTGACAGCTTCGAAATGATCTCCGGTACAACAGGGTTGCTCGGCTGCGCAGACGGGTCGCTTCTCATGCAGAAGAAAAAGCGCACGGCATTGGAGGCAACTATTGATGTGGTGGGCCGCGACCAGCAGGATCAGATTCTCTATCTGGAAAAGGATGCAGACACGCAGATCTGGAATCTCGAAAAGGTGTAAAACGAGTTGCACAAGGAACCGCCTGATCATATTCTGGAAGCGGTTGCCGGTCTTGTATCGGCAGCGCAGCCAACTTGGACAGGCTCTCCCTCTGAGCTTGCCGATGTCGTTTCCGTCGGCATGGCGGCAAACACTTTGAGCAAGTACCTGAATGTTAAATCCGGCAGACTGCTGGACGAATACCACGTCCGCTATGAGAACAAGGTTCGGCACGAGGGGTGGCGCATCACACTGGCCTCCGTAGCTGCAAGTGAATAAGCCGCGCGACGGTTGCGACGGTTGCAACGGTGAAAATGATACTGTCAAAATAGCCGTCGCAATCGTTGCAATCGTCGCGGAGGAAGGCCAGCAGCACGACCTTTCGCGTCCCTCGTCCCCATCGAAAACTCTGCTGAGTTTGAGATAGTGTGGGCAAAAGATTATGCGCAGGAGCTGTCTGCAAATAAGCTGCTGACCACGCCGGTTTTTGCGGTTTGTATGGACACCGCAAACCGCAAAACCGGCAGAGCCATCCGCAGATGCCGCATACCCCCTCGGAGAGCCCACGATACTTTGCAGCCGCAGGATGAAAGTATCATAGTGAGTTATTACACTTCCGCAGAAGTGCTACCCCGAAAACTGCCCCGTCCTGCACAATCTGAAATCAGGAGGTAAACTGCCTATGGCAAGAGGCGACGCTATTCACCGTACCACCGCAAGAAATGCAAGAATGAAAGATGCAGACATCGGCAACGCACAGGCTCACAATGAACGGCAGAAAGAAAGTTATGTAAATCAAGATATTGTCACAGAACGGACGCCGATGAATGTCCACTTCAAATCTCCATCAAGCGACTACACCGCAATGTTTGATGACATGGTATCCTCCGGCACCATCTCTACCCGTGGTCTGAAAGCAGACGCCGAGAAGTTCGGAGAACTGATCTTTGATGTCAACTCCGCGTACTTCTTCAACCACGGCGGCTATGAGTTTGCAAAACAATTCTACGCCGATGCGTACAAAGCCGCAATCAAAATTGTCGGCGGCGAGCAGTACATCCTGTCTGCAGTCATGCACGCCGACGAGCGCAACCGCGCCATGTCTGACACACTGGGGCAGGATGTGTACCACTACCACTTTCATGTGGTCTATATTCCTATTGTGGAAAAGCAAATCCTGTGGTCGAAACGCTGCAAGGATAAGTCTCTGGTGGGGACAGTCAAAGAAACGATACAACAGGTCAGCATGAGTAAGAAGTGGGCTTCCAATCCCGCACTGGACGAGAACGGCGAGCCGATTCTGAGCACCAAGGGCAAGCCTGCTCTCAAAAAAATCCTACAGCGTTCTGCAGGATGATTTCTTCCGGTATATGCGCGACGCTGGTTACGACGATGTGGAGCGAGGCGAACACGGCAGCTCGGAGGAACACTTGACCGTGACACAGTTCAAGGTGCAGCAGGAGCAGGCACGGCTGGCAGAACTCACAGAACAGAACCGCCAGCAGGAGCAGCAGGCAGCGACGCTCGGCAGACAGATTGAGAAAATTCGGAATCAGCAGGTCAATGTGGCGGCTATCGAGAGGATTGAGGACAAGCCCGTTCCGCTGTCCTCCAAGGTGATATTGGAGCGGCCTGAGTACGAATCGTTGGCAATGGCGGCAAAGAAGTACGTTACAGCCGCGAAAAAGGAATCCAAGTTGCAAAAGGCATTGGATGCAGCAAACAGACTGATTGCAAAGCTCAAAGCAGAGATCGCCGGTCTGAAACAGGAGCTTTCCGAGTACAAATCCGTTCGCAGCAAGCTCCGTACACCAGACTTGGAACGCGAGAACGCAGAGCTTCGCGGAAAAGTGCAACGCTACGAGGACGTGATTCAGCGCAATAACCTCTGGCATTTCTTCCGTCCGCATAGAGAAAAAGTGGCAACGCGTGAAGATGTACGCTGATGCCGTGTTGAACTGAGAAAAACGGATTTTATCGAATGGGAGCGTCCAGATCGAGCAGCGTATTGTCCGGGCGCTCCCCATTCAAAAATCAGCCTGTTTTTGCGGGTGTAGAGTCGAGAAAAACTTGAAAATGCGCCCGTTTTCGTAGAACAGGCAGAAATGGAGGCAATATGAAAACTGGACTGACTAAACGGCAGAAAACGACCTGCATCTATTTTGACGAAGCCAGCAAAGCCGTCGAAATTCAGACGCATAATACCGCGCTCAAAAAGCGGCTGACACAGTATGCAGCAAAGCATCCCGATTTGTGCAGGCAGACCGACGATGACGAACAGGGCGGGCTGACCTTCGAAATCGACCGCAGACGATTCGCTGTCCGTCTAACTTCGCCGTATTCTGATGAGCGTCGGTAAGCAGCAAGCGAGCTTGCTAAGAAGAATGGGCTGAGAGGACGAGTATAAGCTCATATCAGCCACGGCCGTCCGCAGGAGTTTGGATGCTCCTACGGACGGCTTTTTCTTTGCAAAGAACATCTCACGTTTTGAGGAGATTATCTTGCGAACATCGTCGCTTTGTGCTATAATACAATCAGTCTAAATTTGGAACGGAGAATTGCAATGCCTATTTCCTACGATAAGCTCTGGAAGCTGCTGATCGATAAGAAAATGAACCGGACGGATTTGAAGGACTCATCCGGTATCAGCTTCAATGTGCTTGCCAAGATGGGAAAAAACGAAGCTATATCAATGGAGAGTTTGTATAAGATTTGCGCTGCATTAGATTGCGGCATTGGCGACATAGTGGAGTTTATAAGTGATGAAAATGATTGACCATGTTTGTGCAGCCACAGTCGAGTACATCGACCACATGCCAAAGGACAAAAGAAAGAAATATGGGCAGTTTTTCACAAGCAAAGAAACTGCCGTATTTATGGCAGGACTTTTTTCGATTCCCGAAGGTCGCACTTCTCTCAGCATCCTCGATCCAGGTGCTGGTTCAGGAATTCTTTCGGTTGCACTCCTTGAACGATTGGAGTCAAACGCCGAGATTGATTCCATTGAGCTGGTTTGCTATGAAAATGATGCCAACATTGTAGACTTGTTGTATTCAAATTTGGAGTGGGCATGCAGCCATATAACGAAAGATGTTTCTTTCAGAATTGTAACTGATAATTACATTCTCAGTCAAATGCTTGAGTACAATGGTATGCTAGGTGCAAGTCCGGAGGCAGATAAATTCGATATGGTTATTGGCAATCCGGCTTATATGAAAATTGCCAAAAATGCGCCAGAAGCAACCACAATGCCAGATGTATGTTACGGTGCACCTAACCTATACTTTTTGTTTGCGGCTATGAGCATGTTCGATCTCAAAGCGGGCGGAGAGATGGTGTATATCATCCCTCGCTCATGGACATCCGGTACGTACTTCAAGCAATTCCGCAAACGTTTCTTTGAGGAAAGTGCACTAGAGCATATCCATCTATTTGTCAGCAGGGATAAAGTATTTGAGAAAGAAAGTGTTTTACAAGAAACTATCATCATTAAAGCAAAAAAGATGCAGAGCAAGCCAAATACGATTACTATTACGACTACACAGAGTAATGCTGACTTCTCTAATCGAACTGTTTTTGAAGCTCCCTATTCTACAGTAGTAAATGGCGATGAGTCCTATGTCTATCTAATGACGAACACCGAGAAAGTCCAAACTCTGAATGAGCTGAACCGATGGACAGATACCCTTCCTGACATTGGGTTAAAAAGGAAAACAGGGTTAACGGTTGATTTCAGGAATCGTGAAGCATTGCGTTAGCAGAAGACGATGCAGTTCCGCTGTTTTATTCGCAGCACATTCAGGATGGAAAGGTAGTATTTCCTGCTGGAAAGGAACATGAATACATCGTTACTGAACAGCGCGGACTTCTACAGGAAAACACCAACTACTTGTTCGTGAAGCGTTTTACAGCAAAAGAGGAACACCGCCGCCTGCAGTGTGGTGTGTACTTAGCTAGAAAGCATCCTGAATATACGGAAATCAGTACGCAGAATAAAATCAATTTTATCAGTGGACTCCGTGAGCTGTCAGAGTGTGTTGTCTATGGACTCTATGTGCTATTCAATTCTACGCTGTATGACAGCTACTATCGCATCTTGAACGGATCTACACAGGTGAACTCCACCGAAATCAATTCCATGCCAGTCCCCCCCCTATGAATACAATTGAAGCGATGGGAAAAGAATTGATCCGTGTTAGGGATATGTCGGAAGCAACTTGTGACAGTATTTTGAGGAGCTATATATGAGTAAATTAGAAGAAGCAAAAGAAATTCTGAGTTCGTTGAAAGTTCCAGCAAAACAGCAAAACGGTATGTGCTGCTGTGTATTGTTTGCAATGGCTAATCTGACAGAAGAAGAGACATGGGGTTCTGCCGCAAATATTGGATTCGGATTCACGATGTCATTGCGTTTGCAAACAGCAATTACGGAACAACCTATGCAGAGAATAGCCGTGAAACCTTCCGCAAACAAGCCATGCACCACTTCAGAAATGCAGCATTCATTGAGGATAATGGTAAAGCAACCAACAGTCCTAATTACCGGTATCGCTTAACGAATGAGATGCTGCACTTGATTCAGAGCTTTGGCACGGCAGACTGGGAGAGGAGTTTGGCGCGTTTTATGGAAAATCACGACTCTCTTGTTGACCTCTATGCCTCTAAACGGACAATGAGAAAAATGCCTGTAAAAATCAATGGCGAAGACTTCACATTCTCGCCGGGCAAGCACAATCAACTGCAAAAAGCAATTATCGAGGAATTTTCTCCCCGTTTCGCGCCCAACTCCGAGTGCCTGTATGTCGGTGATACCACAGAGAAAGACTTGGTTAAGAACGTGGACAAGCTCCGTGCTTTGGGCTTTGAAATAACGCTGCACGACAAGATGCCCGATGTTGTCCTCTACTCTGAAGACAAGGATTGGCTATACTTCATCGAATCGGTTACATCCGTTGGACCGATGAAGCCTAAGCGTATCAAAGAAATCGAGGAAATGACGACTGGTGTTACAGCCGGAAAAATATATGTTACGGCATTTCTGGACTTCAAGACATTCAAACATTTCTCAGAATTTCTTGCATGGGAAACAGAAGTTTGGATCGCTGATATGCCAGATCACATGATTCATTTGAACGGAGATCGGTTTTTAGGGCCTCGATGAATGACTTGACAGTTGTTTATTACACAGATATCCATTGCATCATCGATATAAAGAAAGAGATTGAAATGACAAATTACGAAACTCTACAGCAAATTTGTGAAAGAGCAAAAGAGAATATTGATATGCTCAATGCTTCTGGAAAGCTAGATGCACTTAGTAAATGTATTGCTTTTGTTGATGACCTGCACAAGTGGGTATCTTATTGTGATAATTTAAAAAACTACATTTTAGTTGAGGAGGCCCAAACTGAGTGTATAAATTCAATTTATATGTGTGCTCAGGGCTTTTATAAGGAAGCAATGACAACTCTGCGCCAGTTTTTTGAGCATATGCTGTTCGCCATTTTACTGTCGACAAACGATTACAAGTATAGACTCTGGCAAGTCGGAAAGTATGATATGTCATGGTCGCAAATTGTAGATGATCAGAATGGTATATTTGGAAAACAATTCATTAGCGTATATGCAGAAAATTTAGATGAGGTGCGGAGTGTAGAACTTATCACAATTGCTAAAAATGTATATAGAGAATGCTCAGAGTATGTACATGGAAATTTTGAGAAGTTAAGCTCGCTGCCCGATAATCTGCTATTTGACGAAAGTGCTATCGACCAGTATATGGATTATTTTTCAAGCGCATAATATTTAATTTGTATGGCTTTGTTTATTAGATTTAGGCATATATTTAATGAACATGAGACAATTGCCGCACTTGAATCAATTATTACGGATAACTTAGGAACATTATCAGAAATCCAACAATTGCTTTCACCGGAAGGAGTAAACTGATATGAGTGACTTGGTTTTTAGAACCGAAGAATTAACTAACAATCAAATAGCAGAACTGTATGTGGCATCTGATTATGAGCAAAGCATCATAGATAAACTTAAGGCGCCCTCTCCAGTTTTGCTAATCGGAAGTAGAGGAGTTGGAAAATCATTTCTGTTCAAGATGAGCGAAATTCAGATGCTTCAGGAGTTTTCTGAGAAAAAAATCTTGCCTGTGTTTTTGACTTTTAGAAAAGCTTCTCTATTAAAAACATCAAATCCTGAACAGTTTCAGAACTGGATGCTCAGTCGCATTTGTTCTGAAGTTCTGAGAGCACTTAAAAAAACAGGGAAACTATCCCCAATATCTGGTGGATTATCATTATTGGCAGGCGAGGTTTCTGTCGAATCTAGCAAAATTGATGATATTGCAACAGCCTTTGAAGAGTCTTGGAAAACGCCGGGAGAACTGATTGATGTTGCTAAAATACCGACTTTAGACGATTTCATTAATACAATAGAAGATTTATGTGGTGAATTAGAAATTTCTCGGATTGTTCTGTTTATTGATGAAGCCGCACATGTTTTTTTGCCGCAGCAACAAAGAGAATTCTTTACTTTATTTAGGGATTTAAGATCACCCTATATTAAATGTAATGCAGCAGTGTATCCAGGCGTAACTGTTTATGGCGAAACATTTGAACCAATACATGATGCTGTCAAAGTGTCATTGGTTAGAAATGTAAATGATTCAAACTATGTTTCTACCATGAAACAGATGGTACTAAAGCAAATTCGTGATAGTAGTTTAGCTGCTAATCTTTCAAGGCATGGAGAAAATTTCACTTTGCTTGCGTACGCAGCATCAGGAAACCCAAGATATCTTTTGACAAGCGTTTCTATGGCCGAAAAAATGGATGCTAAGTCAGTTAATCAGGTCTTTAGAGATTATTATCGTGAAAAGCTGTGGGCAGAGCATACCAAACTATCAGACAGATACCCTGGATATAAGGATTTCATTTCATGGGGACGTGATTTCCTTGAAACTACTGTACTCCCGGAATTAAAGAAGAAAAACGATGATTTTCTTGAAAATAGTAGCGGCAAAGGAACAACAGCTTATTTTTGGGTTCATAACAATGCTCCGCAAGAGGTTAAAGAGTCTCTGAGAATACTTGAATATTCTGGTCTAGTTTATGAAGATGCTGCCGGAATTCGTGCAACTCGTAGTGAGATTGGAACAAGGTATATGGTGAATCTTGGGTGTTTGCTCGCGTCCGAGGCAACTCCAACGGCATCGGGAATGAAAATAATCAAAGCATCAGATATTAGAAGGATGAGTGAATATGGAGCAAACTATCCGATATACCGAGAAATTCAAGGGAAGGTCATTGAAAGCGAGACAGACGTTCTTAAGGAGCAATTGAAAAAATCGATAGATTTACTTGAGTTAACAGGCTGGCAGAAGCAAAAGATGCACGAGATTTCAATTAACACTATTGGTGATTTGATCTCTGCGCCAGAAGGAAAATTGAAACAGGCAAAATATATAGCAGATGTACGAGCCAGAACGATAAAAAATGCTGGGATTGCAGCTGTGTGCGAGTACTTGCTAGGGTAATAATGTGTCCCGCACGCATAACTATCAACGCCCCGTATAGCTATCGGAATTGCCTATTGATAGCATCCTCTGATAGCTTTTTGATAGCAGAAAGTCGGATACCCCATAGGATTGGGATAACAGGTATCAAACAAAGTCAAATGGAATCAAACGGTCTATACAAAAAAGTTTAGAGCGCGTTTCCGTTTGGAGAGTTTGAATAATCGCGAAAGCTAAATAGAGCCTGTATATTGAACGATAATACGTTCAACGTACAGGCTCTTTCTTTTTGCTGACTCCGTTTTGACTCCCGTCAGTTAGTGGTTAGTAGAGAAAATGCCTTTTAGGAGCTGTGCAATAAGGGAATCTTCAGATGTTTTTCCTGTTGATTTGTTGGCAGCTGTCCTTTTGGAATCTTATTCTAAAGCGTGAGCAAAAAGGCTTGACCAACCTTTTGCGGCGGCACGGTATCGACCCTGTAAAAGAACAATCTCGTGAATAAGAACGCGATGAAAGATAAGGAGTACAACATAACACATAACGATTTGGGCCGCTGGGCAAATATCCGCCTTGCATTTATCAAACAGCACCGCTCGCAGCTGTACCAAGGTCTACTGAAAGAAAATAAGCTGCACAGCTACTTGGCAGAATTTGATCGTTAGGTGCGCGATACCCTGATTTTGACCGAGGAACAGATGCGTCAAACCGAGGAAATCACCAAGGAACTGAAACGGCAGGATCAGCTTTAATGGGGATGTCGTATGAACAACATCCGCAACTGCGCGGAGGAAGCTGTAACGACTGAACTGGTCTACGAATAATTTTGTTGCAGTTTGGATTTGAATAAGGTATTATAAAATCAGACGTTCTTATGTGGAGGATGCTATGAAACAAGAACTGAATTTGCTGGACGGATACACCCCTACAAATGATTTGCTCAATGATGCAAAGCAGATTATTGAGGTGTCCCAAAAGGCTGCATACAGAGCCGTAAATCTGGCGCTGGTGCAGCGCAACTGGCTGTTGGGGTATCGTATCGCACAGGAAGAATTAAAGGGCGAGGGGCGCTCTGAATACGGTACGGCGGTTATCAGAAAACTGGCAAAGGAATTGACTGCTGAGTATGGTAAAGGATTTGATTACAGCAGTCTGTATAAGTATTTTCGTTTCTATAAATTGTACCCTGAGATTGTGGACTCAGTGAGTCCACAATCTGGTGCGCTACTATCTTGGACGCACTATCGTGTATTATTGCAGGTTGAGGACAAAACAGCCCGCGATTGGTACACGAAAGAAGCGGCCAATCAAACATGGAGCGTCCGCACGTTGCAACGCAATATTTCCTCCCAATACTACTACCGTTTGCTGAAATCCCAGAACCAAGAGCCGGTCAAGCAGGAAATGGAAAAGCTGACAGCCGGTTATCAAGCGGACAAGCTGGAGTTCATCAAGAACCCGATGATTACGGAATTTTTGGGACTTTCCGGCAGCACAGATTTTACCGAAAGCAAGCTGGAAAGCTGTATCATCACGAACATTCAGAAATTCCTCATGGAGCTTGGCAAAGGCTATGCCTTTGTAGCCCGCCAGCAGCATATCCACACGGAAAAAGAGGACTACTATATCGACCTTGTGTTCTACAACTATATCCTTAAGTGCTTTGTGCTGGTGGATCTGAAAACCAGCAAAATTACCCATCAGGACGTAGGTCAGATGGATATGTATATTCGTATGTATGACGAACTGAAGCGCGGCGAGGGTGATAACCCGACCATCGGCATCGTCCTTTGCTCCGATACGGACGAGGATATTGCTAAATACTCCGTCCTGCATGGCAATGAGCAGCTTTTTGCCAGCAAGTACAAGCTGTACCTGCCCACGGAAGAAGAACTGCGCGCAGAGATTGAAATGCAGAAAGAAATGTTCTATTTGCAGCAGGATAGGAAATGATAATGTAATTGAACTTGTCCTTGAAAACATTTCCTCTGGTAATGTGATAACCTTTAGGCGCAGAGAAAGTGGACCTAATTGGATGTATTCGTTGAACAGTAGAATTATTTGAAAAAGAAACGAATAGTTTCCATAAAAACAAATGAGGGAATATTACTATGGATAATTGGATGATTGAGTATAAAGAACTTATTCTGAAAGGGGAAAAAAGAGCGGCAAGAGAATTGGTTCTCGCAGAGATACCAGATGACAAAATTATATACAAATACTTCAGAGGAATAAATCGAGATTTTGATACAATAAAAGTTCCAGAACTTTGGTTATGCAATGCGTATCGCTTAAATGATCCATTTGACTGTGCATTTGTTAAAGGGCATAAAGAAATAGACGAGTATATTCGAAATAGAGCGGATTCGATAAACATGCAAAACAAGACATTTATTTCGTGTTTTTCAGAAAAATCAGATTCGATGATAATGTGGGGCACTTATGCTAATTGTCATCGAGGAATATGTGTAGGATATTCTCTAAAGGAATTAGTGGAGAAATTCAATTGTTTACCCGTTGTTTATGAGGAAACTCTTCCACAATATACAAATGATACAAGTGTTTTAATAAATACTTTGACTAAATATATTGATTGGAAATATGAACATGAATGGAGAATTGTAGAAATCAACGACAAGCAAAGAAACGAAGTTGGGTACAAAATAAAGTTTGTAAAACCCAAAGAAATTATTTTGGGCTTGAAAAGCAATGATTTCCTGTGGAAAATCAATAATACTGGTAAAAGTTCTGATGAAATAAAGCCTGATGAACTGATAAGATATTCGGAAGACATTTTAGGAACGGATTGTTTTCAATATCAAATAACTACGAGTGATAAAGGTTATAAGTGGGAAAAAATCATAAGGATTTAAGATATAAACTAAAAAAATGAATTTTCAAGTGAAAAGTAGCCCGTAGAAAAAGTACATATTTTGCATATTGAATGTATTGTTGTTCAATGTGCAAGCACTTTCTTGCTGTTGGTTTTGTTGATTGGAATTGTGATACAACTTGTGAATGATTTTGCTGTGGTTTGGGTAGTGTGTTATAGTATTGATTGTTTCGAGGAACAAAATATGCCAAATTAACTTTTTTAGAAAAAGCAAAAGCGGATAATTAATGGAAAAAATGAAAGATTTCACAATGAGTTTTTTGAGAGGCGAGTTTTGATGAAGATTGCGACTAAAAGAAAAATTGAAATTATAGTACTGATTTTGATTGTATGTATGGTTTCGCTGGGCGCATGTGGGAAAGGAGAAGAGGATTATAAGAAAGAAATTGCAACTTTAGCTGAAGAACAGGGACTAGAGGATGTAGAAGTATCTTTAGAATGGATTGAAGAGACAAAAACGTATAGAACAACTGTGGAAAGTTCGAATTTTTCAAGATTATCATATTCAGAAATGGCAGATTGCAGAATAGAATTAGAGAAGAAATCAAAAGAAAAATTGCATAAAAGCTTTGCGATGCAGTCTGTTAGTAATAATGATAGATATAATGTTTTGGTTAATTTTAAAGGTGCCGGAGATTTAGTTATAGAAAAGAATGATAAAATTATTTATGACAAACAAGCAGGTACGGAAGAAAATGTGAAAGACAGCAAGACATATATAATATCGGATAATCCCGAAGTTGGTATGAATAAAGAGGAGGTATTGTATCAAACAAATTGGGGAGAACCTCAAAAAAAGAATATAGGTAAATACACTTGGGGAACGAGTGAACAATGGTGCTATTCGAATAATAGATATGTCTATTTTGAAAATGGAATTGTTGTAGCAGTAGATTACGAAGAATGACAGAATGTGATAGGTTTGTTCCTATGTTACCGATTCCATCTGTGCCGAAAGAACAGAATTGACTCCCGATTGACTCCCCATTGTGCAAAAGAAGAAAAAATAAGCATAGTAAATAAAAAGGGAAAAAGAAAATTGACGTATTAACAACACAAAAAACCATAAAATATCTACGCCCTCGAATTTAAGCAACCCCTAACCCTGCCATCCCGCCTTGGCCTGACGCCCAGCGGGATTTTTTGTTGCGCGGGGGGCGCGGGTGGTGTACAATGGTCTATATTATGGTGAAGCGGCATTCGCGGAAAGGACACTCCCATGAAAGAAATCCCCATTACATCCTTTGACAACCTTCAAATCGGTCAGGCGGAAAACACGGCGGCGGGCACGGGCTGCACGGTGGTGCTGCGGCCATAAATGGCGTTGGACTTGGACGCGTCAAAAGATATATTGCCATAATTTCCGCTAGACCCGTTCTCGAGTGACCTGCCTATGCCTTTGACAGAAAACGCACCGCTGCCAGATGGATAAGCATAAAAGCTGCCCATTACATCAGATAACGTGCCCGTGATGTTGGGCAGACCGGCTTTCACTGTGGTGCCTGCCGCGTGGGTGCTGGATGCACCCATCAGCACCCGCTCGGAAGCGATCACCTCCCAGCTGCCGCCGAACAGTGCGGCGGGGCTGGTGGGGTCGGTGCTCTGGTAGATGCTGCCCACGGGGTAGTAGCCGAGCTTATCGGCGGCTTCCCCTTTCAGTGCGTCGATGACAGCTCGAAACTGCCGCACTAAAGTGCCGGTGGGGATGCCATGCACGCCGTCCCGCATGACGCCGCAGATGGCTTCGTCCGCGCGGGTGTCGGTGATGTCGGCGGCGGTGACGGAAGTGCTGCCTGCGGGGCGTCTGATCTCGGCAAGGCAGAGATCATAGACCAGCTCGGTGCGGGAGATTTCCGGGGCCGCAGGGGCAGCGGAGTCCGGTGTGCCGTCCAGCACCACAAGGCTGGTCTTTTTGGCGGCGGCATCGTAGCGCAGCACGATGCGGTCGATGCGGCTGCGCACAGGGTCCGCTTCGGTGAGCACTACGGTGGTGGGCTGCTCCATGATGATGCTGCGGCCC
>OLOO01000902.1_pt1 | contig 22707 bp, 15 predicted proteins | sample 1672621 | NCBI WGS metagenome assembly OLOO01 (sample SAMEA3136706, study PRJEB25190) | human gut metagenome | biome: human gut; feature: human-associated habitat; material: faeces | place: Austria | collected 2013 | reverse complement strand
AAGAAAAAATCAGTTCGTATTTCTAAAGCAGGTCAATATTTAAAACCTTTATTAGTTCAGTGTGCTCTTGGAGCAATCAAAGATAAGGAGGGCTATTTTGGAATTAAGTATTCTCGTATCAAAAAGAGACGAGGCCACAAAAAAGCCATTATCGCAATTGCAAGAATGATGCTTGTCAGTATATACCATATGATTCTTACTGGAGAGACATTTAATCCTTCAGATTATGAATCATTTAGAAATCCTAAGCCACCTATAAAGCAACAAGTTTTAACAGAAGAATCAGCGATAGAGTTTCTTAAGAAATCAGGTTTTGACGTTTCTAAATTAACTAAACCATAATATTCAATTATTCTATTTTTTCTAAATTATTCAAACTTGTTTTTAAGTTTGTCTTTTTTTGTACGTTTTGATTGATTTTTGTTTCACACTTATTTTCCCCCTTCCATTTAAATGTTCTGCTCTTCTTTCGACAGACAAGTAGTATTTTACCATACCCCCATCTTTTTACAACATCTTTTCATTATTCATTACACTTTTCTGTAACATTTTTTACATTTTACCCATTATTGTATAATAAAAAGTGCCAGTTTTACCTGACACTTCATAATCACTATTTAGCTTTCTTTAATGCAGAAAGAATTAAGCATCCTACTACTGAACCTGCTGCAATAGCAAGTAAGTATAATGGCCAGTTGCTTACAGTTGCGATAACGAATACACCACCATGAGGTGCTCTTAACTGACAATTGAATGCGACTGATAAACCACCAGCAACAGCTGAACCAATAACGCATGATGGAATAACATGGATTGGATCATTGGCTGCAAATGGAATAGCACCTTCAGAAATGAAAGATAATCCCATGATATAGTTTACTAAACCAGCATTTCTTTCATCTTCAGTCCACTTATTCTTGAAGAATGTAGTAGATAAAGCGATTGCTAGAGGAGGTACCATACCACCAGCCATGACAGCTGCCATTAAGATATAGTTACCACTTGCAAGTAAACCAGTTGCTGTTACATAAGCAGCCTTGTTGAATGGACCACCCATATCGATAGACATCATACCACCAGCTACAACACCAAGAATAATACCATAGTTACCTAAACCGCTTAAGAAGTTAGTTAAAGCCTGGTTAATGATAGACATTAATGGGTTGATGGCACTTGCAAATACAGCCATACAGAATACACCAAGTAATGGGTATAAAAGAATAGGTTTAACACCATCTAATGATTTTGGTAAGCCTTTAAATAACTTCTTTAAGAATAGAATGATATAACCAGCTACGAAACCATATAATAATGCTCCTAAGAAACCTGGAGTTGCAGCAACTTTTGCAGCACTAGGATCTAAGAAAGTAGCACCAGATTTTGCAAGTAAACCACCTGCGAAACCTACAGCTAAACCTGGACGGTCTGCAATTGACATTGCGATAAATCCAGAAAGAATTGGTAACATCATACCAAATGATACGTTACCCATGTTATTGAACCAAGCAGCAAGAGGAGTTGATGAACCAAACTTAGCTCCTGCGCTCTTATCATCTACTAAGAATGAGATGGCAATCATGATACCACCAGCTACAACGAATGGTAACATATGAGATACACCATTCATTAAGTGCTTATAGAAGCTTCTACCAGCACTTTCACCTGATGCAGCTGCTTCTTTAGCATCTGCACTTGCATGATAGATTGGTGCTTCACCGTTTTCAATCTTATTGATTAATTCTTCAGGATGACGGATACCTTCAGTAACAGGTACTGTAAGAACTGGCTTACCATCAAAACGAGCCATTTCTACATTCTTATCTGCAGCAACGATAATACCATCACATGCTGCGATTTCTTCTGTAGTTAACGCATTTCCGACACCTTCAGAACCGTTTGTTTCAGTTTTTAGTGGTACACCAAGCTTTTCGCCTGCTTTAGTTAAGTTTTCTGCAGCCATGAAAGTATGAGCAATACCTGTAGGACATGCAGTAACAGCTAATACTTTATAACCAGTAACTACTGGTGCAGCTGCTTCTGCAGCTTCTTCAGCATCTTTTTCTGCTTCCTTCTTATCGATCATGCTTAAGAATTCTTCTGGAGTCTTTGCATTTAATAAATCCTGACGGAAACCTTCATCCATTAATAATGCTGATAGTTTAGCTAATGCCTGTAAATGAGTGCTTCCACCATCTGCAGGTGCCGCAATCATAAAGAATAAGTGAGCAGGCTGACCATCTAATGATTCATAGTCTACACCATCAGGCACAGTCATTGCTGCTAACCCTGGAGCTTTAACGGCTGCTACCTGTGCGTGAGGAATAGCAATTCCTTCACCAATACCAGTAGAAGTTAATGCTTCACGTGCTAAGATACCTTCTTTGTATGCATCTTTGTCTGAAATCTTACCAGTTGCACACATTAAGTCAACAAGCTTGTTAATTGCTTCTTCTTTTGAACCTACAGAGACACCAAGTTCAATGCCCTTTAAGTCCAATAACTCAGTAATTTTCATGTTATTCTCCCTTCAATTGTGCGAGACATTCATCAATGAAGTCTCTTTTTGCTAATGAATATGAGAAAGCAGTTGCTCCACCACATGCTGTACCTAAAGCCAATGCTTCATCATAATTCCCATTATTGAGATAACCAGCCACAAAACCAGCTACCATAGAATCACCTGCACCAACTGAATTCTTTACTGTACCCTTACATACACCTAAACGATGTGTATGACCATTTTCATCTACTAATAAAGAACCATCACCTGCAAGTGAAATCAAGACATTACGTGCACCCATTTCCTGTAGCTTATTCGCATACATGACTAGATCTTCTTCAGTTTCTAGTTTTACATCAAATATCTCTTCAATCTCATGATTATTTGGCTTAATTAAGAATGGATGATAAGCCAATACATTCACTAGTAACTGTCCAGTTGCATCAACGACAAATAAGATACCTTTGTTCTGTAATCTTTCTAGAATTTCTTCATAGATTCTAGGACTGATGCACTTAGGAATAGAACCAGAAAGAACAAGGACATCTCCTTCTTTTAATGTATCAAGCTTTTCAAAAAGCTTTGCTACATCTTCATCAGTGATCATGGGTCCCATACCATTGATTTCTGTTTCTTCATCACTACGCATCTTTACATTAATACGTGACATACCTTTTTCAACCTTGATGAAATCAGTATTGATATCATACTCACTCTTCGCACGACGTACAATTTCATCACCAGTAAAACCTGCTACAAACCCTAGAGCCTGAGATTCATAACCAAGTTCCTTAAGGATGGCTGAAACATTAATACCCTTACCTCCACAGAAGATATGTTCTTCACATACTCTATTGACAATTCCCTTCTGGAAATGATCAACTGTGATAACATAATCTAATGCTGGATTAAATGTAATTGTGTAAATCATTTACATGGTCTCCTTTTTCTGTAAAAATATTTTTTCCGACTTCATTATATTATGTAGAGGCTTTCTTTGTCAATATGTTTCATGAAAATATTTTACGCAATTATAAAATTGCTAAAAACAAAAAAGTATGACGATTAGATGCAAAAACATCATCGTCATACTATATGTGTTATCGGTTCCTAAATATCTTAGACTCATTAGTCTACTAGAGTATCATTTTCTTTTCCCTTAATACACTTATTCTTATAATCTTAACAAAGATTATAGTCCTCATTCACTATTTACTCAATGATAGATTATTCGTTGTTTGTTAACAGGTAAATACGATTTTTTTAACGACATTCGGCTTTTTGTTATTTTGCCGAATTTCAATTAAATTATAGTTATTATACGTTCACAAGTCGCTCACATCATACAAAAACAGACAGCCATCTAGACTGTCCATCCTGTTATTATCTTTTATCTACCGCAAACATCTCTTCACACTTGATCATGGATTTATGTGAGTTTTCTATCATTTCTGTCAAGAACAAGAAGATAATCTCTATCACTGTACTTGCTGAAACTCTAGAGAAACAGAATTCATCAAGGAAAAGTTTTTCACGTGTGGCAGTTGTTATATGATATTGTACTTCTTCACCAATCGCTGAGTGAGGACTATTAGTAATACCTATTGTCATTGCTTTATTATGGTTTGCGATTTTAACTGCTTCTAATACTTTATCGGATTCTCCAGAGTTACTGATGGCTATTAAGACATCTCCCTTACCTAAAGTAAAAGAGTAAGAGAGCTGAGTTTCCCAGATCGTTCCTGCAGTTGTTGGTATACCTAATTCATTGAACTTAAAAGCTGCATCAATGGCTACAGGAATCGTATTTCCTACTGCTATCACCTGCACTCTAGAGGCATCTCTAATAACTTCTAGAATCTTTCTAAATTCATCTGTGTTAATAAGATTGACTGTCTGTTTGAGTTCAGTAATCTTATTTGCGAGAATATTCTGTAAAGACTGTGGAATATTATCCACTGAAATATCATTAGATACTTCTCCACTCTTATGCGTATCTACAAGTTCCTGAGCTAAAGATATTTTTAACTGGGCAAAACCTTTTAAACCCACCTTACGACAAAATCTTGATACAGACGCAATAGACACATCACTTATTTCTGCAAGTTCAGATACAGTCATATCGACTACTTTTTTAGGATTATTAAGTATGAACTTCGCAATCTTCTTTTCTGCATCAAATAATTGATCATAAAGGACAGTAATGCAATCTAATACGCTTTGTGACTGATTCATTTGATTTTCTCCTTTCATAATGAAATTCCTTACATCGTCATGTTAACACAAAAAAATAATTTACACAATTACCTAAATCTATCACATATTATCACAACATATATATGTGAAAATAAAAAGAAGTTGATTATTCAACTTCCTTAATTAAACCATGAGCGACAAAATCGTTAATGAATGACAATACATCAATTCTGATTGTTCCTTCAGGGTCTTCATATTCTTTATATACTTCATCTAACACTTCATCATAAGTCACTGGATGATCAAAGAGTTTCCATAAGAAGACACTTGTTTCATTCAATGAAATAATAGAATTAGATAATTCTGTATTTTCTCCTACTGGTACAAGAACGGCTTCACCGGCAATTTCTCTTAAGATGAAATCTTCATCTCTGATGAACTTGATACCATGTATATCTCTTGTATTCTGTTCCATTATTTTCCCCCTAATTCTGGATGATAAGTAGAGACAATCTTCTGTACTTCATCACGGATTGCATCTTGATGCATATCATCAATCGTACCTCTTAGATGATGTAACTTTTCAAAATAAACTTCTTCATCAAAATCGAGAGGATGACCAATGAAAATAGAACCATTCTCAGTCTTCTGCAACCCTTCTTCATCCATTAATAATTCTTCATAAAGCTTTTCACCAGGTCTTAGTCCTGTATAGATGATTGGAATATCTACATCAGGAGTAAAGCCAGATAACTTGATTAGATTTCTTGCCAGATCATCAATCTTGACTGGTTCTCCCATATCTAGAACGAATATTTCTCCACCTTTCGCAAATATACCTGCCTGCATAACAAGTGATACAGCTTCTGGAATAGTCATGAAATAACGGATAATATTCTTATCAGTCACTGTCACAGGTCCACCATGTGCAATCTGCTTCTTAAATAAAGGAATAACAGAACCATTAGATCCTAATACATTCCCAAATCTTACAGCTGTAAATACCGTATGAGAATGACGGCTGAATGCCTGAATAATCATCTCGCACATACGTTTACTTGCCCCCATGATATTGGTTGGATTAACTGCTTTATCTGTAGAAATCTGTACAAAACGCTTAACATGATACTTGTCTGCAGCTCTTACGACATTCAAAGTACCAAAGACATTGTTTTTAATTGCTTCATTAGGAGAATCCTCCATAAGTGGTACATGCTTATGGGCGGCTGCATGATACACCACTTCTGGTCTTAATTCATTAAATAAAGCATCAATCTTTTCTCCATCACGAATAGATGCAATACGTACATCGAGTTTCAATTCTGGATGTGCATTTCTTAATTCCATCTGAATATCATAGGCATTATTCTCATAAATATCTACAATAATCAATTTTCTTGGATGTCTCGCAGCGACCTGTCTACATAACTCACTACCAATAGACCCTCCGCCGCCAGTCACCATAACTGTTCTATTTTCTACATATGAGGCAATCTGATTCATATTAACTGAAATCGGATCTCTTCCTAAAAGGTCTTCAATCTCAACATTTCTAAGTTTAGAAACCTTCACTTCCCCATTCATCAACTGATAAATACCTGGCAGAATCTTGATCTTACATCCTGTATCATTACAGATATTCATCAATTCTCTTCTTTGATTGATAGATACAGATGGTAATGCAATATAAATCTCATCGACCTCATACTTCTTAACCATCTCTCCAATGGCGTCCCTATCACCCGCAATCGGTACATCATTCATATAATAACCCTGTTTAAGCGGATCATCATCAATGAAGCATACAACCTTCATTGGAAGATGCGAACTTCTCTTGATTTCTCTAAGAAGCATATTACCTGCTTCCCCAGCTCCTATAATCATTACATTGATTAAATGCTTGTCCTGTTCAAATAGTGGACTGTCATTTTTCATTGAACGCATTCCACGATATAAGAAACGCAAAGTAGAACTCAATATAAGAAGCATACATGGTTCAAGAATATACCATGAACGTGGCAGTTCTACCCTTAATACAAATACATAGAGAAGCATTCTGAAAAAATCAGAACAGATAACGGCTAGAAGCAATCGTCTGACCTCTACAATAGAAGCATACCTCCACATACTTTTATAAAGCCTAAATACATAATAAACAACAAGTGTAATTAATATATCAATCCCAACAATCTCTAAATAATTATTCCATACCCACCAATCAATCTTGAACTCCATTCTTGTAAAAATGGCTACAAACGAAGCAAGTACGGTAAACATCGCATCTAAGATCATCAAGAACAACATACGCTGATACATCACTCGATTCTCTTTAAACCTGTGCATTTTATCCCTTCCTTTTTTTGTCAATGTACAAATTACCATTTATTTGTAAACTCGTCAATATACCCTACATAAAACCTTTATATATTGCATCAAATTTCAATTACTATTATACCCTATATTTATATAGGATGATATGTGTAGAGGCTTGATAAAACCTATTTAGAGGTGTTTAAGTATTTTTTTATACAACTTTATAGTTTTAAGTGTCTGTATACTACTATTTAGTCTGTAAAAACTTTATTTGTACTAATTTTAACTGTACATCTATAAACATATAAAACCTATTGTTTATAAAAAAAGCAGACCTCTCAGTCTGCTTATTGTGCTGTGAAGCTTTCACCCTTCAACATCTTCTTAATATATTCTTTATTCTGTTTAACGCTATTTTCATCAGGAATCATATAATACAAGTTTGTGTTAGGCATATAATAACCACCCTTCATCATCTTACCACTACCTGATACCATAGATTTCTGGAATGACCATTCAGCACCCGTATTAAGCTGATCATTGGCCACACGCGCCATTTCATTCATTGGCATATCAGTGACGAATGTACCATCAATCGCATTGAGAATATCCGTATAATGAGTAATGATGGCAGGAGAAGCCATTTTCTTAATAATAGCCTGTAATACATCCTGCTGGTTCTGTGCTCTATGACGATCACCACTCGTATAAGCATGACGTTCTCTTGAGAATGATAGAGCCATCTGACCATTCATATGGTTCCAGCCTTCTTTAATAGGCTGTCCTGTCCAGGCTTCTAAGTTCTTATCAGAATAAACATCAATACCACCTAAAGCATCTACAACTTTAACCAATGATTCAAAGTTCACACGTGCATAATAGCTGATATCAACATCTAAGAACTTTTCTACAGTCTTGACAGTATTCTGTGTACCTGTTAAGCCAGAATGTGTTAATTTATCCTTCGCTTTCGCATCGGCAAGAGTTACCCATGCATCACGAGGAATACTTGTCACAAGCACCTGATGAGCAGGGACATTGATTGTCATCAAGATATTAACGTCACTACGTGATACTTCCTGAACACTACCACGAGAGTCAATACCGGAAATATAAACGCAGAATGGATCTTTTAAAATATCCAGTGTCTTTTCTTCTTTAATCTTATTATAAGATTTAAACTTACAGCTCCAGATGACTCTTGTATCCTTATCGAATGACTCTTTGTATTCATTCACGAGTGTACGAGATCCTTCATTCATAAGAATAGCATCTGCCTGTTTATTATAAAGTGCATCCACAACGGCTTCTACACCATATAATTCACTAATACCATAACTAGATACTTTTTTACTTACTCTATCTAAGGCTTCATTGATCTTTGTTCCATTAGGATTATAAGCCACTGTCTTATTTAAGATATCTTCAGCCTTATAATAAGGACTTTCCTTCTTTACGACGAGAGAATATGTGACATAATCGTATTCACTTGTCACCTGATTAACGGCTGCCTTACCTGTTTGAATAAATACACAGCATACAAGTAAGAAGATACTAATAACTACAGAAATAATCTTACCAATAAGTGGTCTGATCTGAACATTTCTAGACTCAATAGAACTAGGTTTTGCGAATAAATACATAAGTAATGTAAGAATTGCAAGGAATGCCCCTATCACTATTAAGAAACGCATTGGTAAGATATTAACTAACGCAATACTTACCACAAGTATAATACTTAATACTGCCTGTATACCGATAATAAATCGATGATCAGTTATGAAATTCAATATTTTCTTCATCTTTGTCCCTCACTTCTATTTGATGATCTTATATTCTTTCATTAAAGCGACACGTTCTTTCCCTATCTTAATTGTTTCTGTCGCTTTATTATCTTCCCTTGATGAAGATTCCTTCATATATGTCACTATACGTGAGAACCATGCAATAGGCAATAAATAACCATGCTTTTCTAGATAAGGATATCTTCCTATTAGGTCCTTACGACTTGGAAAGAGTGTACTTCTTAAAGAAGCATGGGCTTTTTTACCTTGTGCATCTAAAGTAATCGCTTCGAGTGTAATATTAGCTGAATGCTTACGGCTCATAGAACTATTACCATATACCCCTGCATCAAGTATATCTTCTAATAAGTGGTCCATATTCTCACTTAATTCTAAATACTTATCTGGAATAGGTGCATCGTGTAAATACTTCTTACCAATAGATAATAATGTTGCCCCAAAGACTTCTAGATGAATCTTCTTAAGATCATTAAAAATAGAGTCATAATCAATCTCATAGTGAGAGGCAAACATCATAATATCTGCGACCTGTCTAATACCTACACCACTATGAAGGAAGTGTTTAAAGGCATGAAGTATAAGAAATAAGAAATGATCTGTTGGACACATAGTCGATACTTCCACACCCTCTATCACTTCAACAGTACGTCTCTCATGGGCTTTTTCAAAGAACTGATTCCATGACCCATAAGCAACTGATTCTTCCTGGAAAAGTGTCTTATGAAGTTCTATATAAAGTGAACTTCCCTTTAACTGATAAGGGACTTCATAAGGTTCTAAATCATCTCCTGTCACTAAATTATGTTCAGTAAAGAACTGATGGTAAGTAGGAAATAATTCTTTAGTAATCAATAAGTCCTCATCCCCTGATACTCTTTCATCAGGAATAGGATAAAGTTTTCTTGCAATAATCCCCTTTACCACTAATGGATAAAGCTTTGCTTCATTCATCTTACTAACAAGCTGTAAGAAATCTCTTGTAGAAAGTGCCTGAGTCATAGCTGCACGCATAGAAATAGCTTTGACCTGTGGATTTACACCCTGAGATTTATAGACTGCTTCATAAACCAAAGGTAATATTTGATGAATATGTGCAAGATTATATAATTCTGATAAATCTTCTTGTGAAAGTGGTTCCCATTCAACACTCTCACCCTTTAAAGAAGCACTTAATGCTTCTAATAGTTTTTCTTGTATTTTTGTCATATCAATTCCCCTAATGAAACTATTTTATAATAAAAATACAATTACTGCAAATCACCTTCGCAAAAAGGCAAAAAAGAAGAACCTCTTGCGAAGTTCTTCCCTTATCTTATGCTTCTTTCTTCTTTAAAAGAACATAACCTAATAATGAAATCATAGTAAAGAATGCAGCGAAACCTAACATAGTAGAATCACCAGTTTGTGGTTTTTTGTTTGGTTTAGTTGTTTCAGTACCAGTTCCAGGTTTAGAAGGTTTAGAAGGAGTTTCAGGTTTAGAAGGTGTAGATGGTTTAGAAGGAGTTTCTGGAGTGATTTCTGGGTTCTTTTCTAACTGAGCCACCGCATCACTTAACTTCTTAGTAAGTGCATCTACTTCTTCCTGAGTTAATTCTTCTTTATTTTCTAATTCTTCCTCGATAGCCTTAATGACTTCTAATAAATTCTTATAGCTCTTTTGTGTATATAACTTACTATCTGTATTCTTAGCCTGAGCAAGTAATAGATCAAGTTCAGCAGTATTGCCTCTTCTTACAAGTTTCTTAGAAGCTGCATCTAACTTTTCAGTCAATGCAGTGATTTCTTCACTTGTATGTTCAGCCTTTAATGCTTCCTTCACTTCTTCTAATACTGGCAAGAATGCCTTGTAACTAGAAGCTGTATAGTCTTCTTCCTTGAATGAAGCGACTTTATTTTCTAATACCTTAACTTCTGCATCAGATGCCTTTAATACAAGGTTCTTTCTTGCTTCCTGAAGTTTCGCATAAGCTTCTTCAATTTCAGAAACAGTTGCATCTTCTTTATTCAAGATAGCTTCTGCGTTCTTTAAAGCATCCTGGAAAGGCTTAACTGTTGAAGTTAAGTAAAGTGAAGTATCAAGAGTCTTCAAATTATTCGAATCGATATAGTCTCTTAATGTCTTCTTGCTGATAGAAGCCTTCGTAACAAGAGCAGCTTTCGCATTACGTAATGCTTCTAACATTTCATTGACTTCATCAACAGATGCATCCTTGTTCTTAACAAGTTTTTCAGCATCTGCTTTTACTTTCATAAGAGCGTTATAGCTTTCTTCAGTATAGTCATCCTTTGAAAGCTTTTCTAATGCCTTGATTTCTGCTTCTAATGCTTTGACATCACCACGAGCCACTAATGCATCATAAGAGGCTTTAAGGTTTGCCTTTGCTTCTTCTAATGCATCCTTTTCACCCATCTGCGTGTTATAAACATTAAGTGCAGCAGCTCTAGCCGTCTTATATGCTTCATAAGTTGCAGTCGTGTATTTATCTTCTTCTACTTTTAATGAATCGATATAATCCTTAAGATCCTTAGCACATTCGCTCTTGAATTCATCATCCGTTAAGCGGATGATTTCAGAAATTGTAGGAATACTATTTTCTTCCCATTCAAACTTTAACTTATAAACATTACCACGAGGTACATAGAATTCATTAAGCGACTTTCTTAAAGTACCTAACTGAATCCATTCCTTATCTTCTTCAGGAATGTTACGTGTAGTCACGTCTTTATCAATTAAAGCATATACCTTCGCATTACTGATTTCACCCTTCTGGATAATGTTGAATTTCTTCACATTTAATCTATCAGAAAGAGTATAAGTTAAGTAACCTGCTTTATTTGAACCAGGCTTATAAGAAGTTAATAGGTCACCATCAATCATATACTGAGGCTTGTAACCTTTTGCTTCTGTTACATTAGATTCAAATGTAGGGTCATTGTCTTCTGGTGCATATTCACCATCATTGATCATGATTTCGTTAAATACAACAGCTCTATTGTTGTTAGAAGCAGTAAATAAGATTCTTAAGTAACGAGCTGGTACATGATCTGCAGTACCTGATACATAAACCTTATTTGGATATGTACTAGATGCCTTGTATCCTGCATCAGAATCGATACACTGAACACCTGCATCACCAATGTTTTCAACACCATCACCAATTGTCACAACATCTGTCCAGTTTTCTAAATCACTCGAAACACTAATAGTAGCATCTCTGATATAGTTAACGGCACTATCCTGACAATACATAGCAAGCTTATCGATATTTCTCATCTGACCTAAGTCATAGATGATATACTGACCCTTCTGTGGAAGGTCACCAAATTCAGTTGTAGAATCAATGTTGCCATCAAATGCAGCACCATTGTTTCTAGTGTCTTCTGCTACACCCCAAGATGGGTTGATAGTCATAGTTGTCTTATATAAGTATGGTGCAGTGACTTCTGTAGAATGTACTACAAACTTATTAAGAGTTAACTTAACATCAGAACTCTTCTTATTGATTAAACGTACATAACGTGCATCTGGAAGATTGTTGTTTAAATCAGTGACTTCTACCCAATCATGAGCGTTCACTGATGCTTCAACAACAACATCACCCGTATAATCAAGTTCTAACTGTTTTAAATCTTTAACACGTGCTAACTTCACACCTACATACTGTTTAGGTGCTAAAGTCATTTCTTTTTTATACACTAAATCAGTACGATCTAATGTACTCTTAGAATGTAACTTATAGTCTGTATTGGTATAAACAGCCTTGTCATCATATTCATTGACGACATCAGTATGGTTGAATGTCTTTACCTTCCACCAGTAACCCGCTGTATCACTCTGAAGATGTAATTCAAGGTTTCTTACACGAATAGCCTTAGCAGTGATATCCTGGTCTTCAACATTTAAATGAACAGTGGCATCGCCTGCATATTCTTTTAATGTCTTCCAGTTAGTACCATCAACACTATATTCTAATGCATATCTAGTGATCTTATCAGTACCACCATCCTGTACGAAGTTGATAGTACCTAGCTTCTTAGGATTATTGAATGTAAGAGTCACTGCAGCATCTACTGGAATATAGTCCTTGATTTCTCCTGCTTTATATGGAGATTCTGCAAAATGCGCATATGTAGATTCATTATCATCTAATAAGTTATCTAATGAACCACCCTTTACACCAATCTTAGTCATAGATAATGTACCCTTATCAGTGCTTGTAGAAGGAGTAGTCGTTGGGTTAACTAAGATATCTCTTACACCTAACCAAGTATTGCTCTTGTCTGCAGTTGCAATCATACGGATACCCTTAACACCCTTAAGGTTAAGGTCTGTTAATTCTACATTGTTTGGTAAGTCATATTCTGTATCATTGACATCCGTCCAGTTCTTACCATCCGTTGTATACTGTACTTTTGCTTTTAAGAATGTATCTCTTAAGTTAGAGTTAGCACCCATTCTAAAGATCACGTGGTGTACATCAATAGCCTTAGAATACTTGATACCTACATAAGTACCTGTAGAGATACTATTAGGGCTCTTATAAACTAATTCTGTAGAAGCATTACCATCAAAGATGTTATCTTCTTTGCCTGCTGGTGTATCTTCACGGTTAGTAATATATTTCGCAATCTGCTTATCTGGATTAACGATTGTAGATGCAATTTCAGATAAGTATGAATCAAGTGATTTAATGAATGGGACAATATGCTGTACACCTACTTCAGCATATTCTAAATGATCCACATAGTGGAAACCATAAGACTTACTCTTTTCAAAAGCAGCCTGTGCTGTTGAATAGTAATCCCAGATAGTTGCATTGTCTTCTTCATTCTGTGCAGCTTTAATACCTTTAATATAGTTTAAAGCAGCATTTGTTGTATCATCCCAGCAGTTTAACCAGTAAACAATCTGAGACTTGATTCTTTCATTACCGCTTTCACGATAAGTCTTAGATGCATTCTGTAATACTGTGAAGGCATTGATTAATTCATCAAATTCTTCATCAGAAATCTTTTCACCTTTAGTTACTTTAGCCTTGAATGCTTGAAGTTTATCTCTTAATTCAACAGATTCTTCTAAGCGAGTCACTCTGCCATCCATGTTCTGGTTGATCATATGCTTAGATAATTCTCTTAAAGCCGTTGAAGCGGCTGTTTCTTCATAACCATTATGATCAACATATTTGAATGAAGCATTATAGCACTTATTTGCTTCTTCTTCAGTCTGCCAGATATTCCATGAATAACATGCATTACCGAATATTGCAACCTTACTTGGTTCAGACTGCTGCATTGGATTTAATACAATACCCTGTATCTTAGAAGGATCAACACCTGGATGAAGGAATGTTGTATAACCACCCATGATTAGATGCTTCTTAGAGTTATCAGTACATGGCCAGTTGATCCACATATAAGGACCACGACCTGCAGTATTAGTGAATGATGATGTGAAGTTATTTGTTACTTCACCCCATACACGTCCACCAGTCATGATAATCTGTACGTTTTCAGGGAAATTACGGTAGTATGACTGACCATAACCCATATATTCCTGAGTACAGAATGGTAATGTGAGCTTTAAGCCAGGGTAAGAAGGCTGTAATTCTTTAAGCCAGTTAGACATATCTGTCAATGTTCTTGTATAATTAGCGCCACCTACGTTGCCCGCATCGTCTGCAAGAATTGCAATCTGACGAACACCAGCATCAATAACCTGTTTAAACTTAGCCTGCATAACCTTTAAGTCAGCCTGATAGTTTTCTTCAGAGTTATAACGTATAGCGTGATTCATATAAGGATGTAAGGCAAATACGAAACGGCATTTAGATTTGTTTCCAGCCTCAGCAAGTGGTTTGATCTTTGTTTCAATTTCCTGATCAGTATAAAGTTCACGCCACTTAGCATTATGCTTTGGATCATCTTTAGGAGCATAGAAATATGAGTTAAGCTTATAATAGCCACCCCATTCCATCAATTTACAACGATCTTCTGTTGACCATGGATTACCATAATAACCTTCAATAAATCCACGGCTTGCAACATCCGCATAGTCTTCGATAGAGAAGTTTCTAATTGTTTTCCCCTCTACCTGCTTAAAAATGTGATATAAGCTTGTAAGGCCATAAAAAGCAGCATCTGTATCTTTACCTAAGATAGAAATAGTGCCCTTATCTGACTTTAAAGCATATGAATCAAGCTTATCAAATAAGCCTGAATTAGAATAAGAACCAAAATGCTGATCTACATATTGGTTAGAATTCTTAATACCAACAAGAATGTTTGTCTTTCCCGCTTTCTTTTCGCTAGAAACACTTGCACTCATGCCTTTTAATGCAAGAACTTCATTAAGTCTTGCTTTTGTATCAGCATCAATACCATCTTCATAGACAACATTGACCTGATTTGTCATTTCATAATCCCCATTTGAATAGCTCATTGTATGAGGATTAGGATAGACTTCATACCCTGTATCTGCCTGTACAGCCATTGGAAAAGCAGATACACAGCCTAATGCAACAAGAAAACTTACTGCATAAGTAATGACTTTCTTTCCTTTCATCATGTTCTCCTTTCTTTTATATTTTTTCTCATTTTATGCTCCTTGAAAATTGTAAAATGAGTATTCAACATGGATTTTTACAAAAAATAAAGACCAAATAAAGTATGACAAAAAAGGTGTCATAATCTTTATTTGGTCTTGCCTGCTTAGAGTAACAATCCACATTTACTTGAATAGTATAGCAGTATATTTTTTATATTACAAGCGTTTTCATCAATTATTGCATGATACGTTTAATATGTATACACAAGAAAGTCTGTTCATCCGGTGATAAATCATATTTATATTTATCTTTAATATGTTTTACAATACGGTTAATGCACATAGATAATCTTAGATTCTCTTTTAAGAGTTCTCTGATATCCTCTGTTGTGTCTTTTAGGTTGATTTCCTGTCCTGTGAAGATACGTTCAGCTAAGTATTTGAGATGCGTAGAAAGTCTTGCATAGCTTAAAGACTGTGGTGAAAGAGTGATCTTCATACTATTTTCAATAATACCGATAATATCTGTCACAAAGCTCATGATCTTAGTCGCATTATGTGTATTATTGTCCATAGAGAAGTTAACAAGATGCAATGCGATATAATTGGCTTCTTCTATATCTAAAGTTATACCTGTCTTTTTCTTAATATAACTTAATGCCCATAAGCCAATTTCATATTCATCTTTATAAAGAACACTGACATCTCCAAGTACGACATAAGGCAGTTTGATATTTTCTACCTTGCGTTTTAACGCGAATGAGATATGATCAGTCATTGTTAGGAATATTTCTCCATAATAACGTGAACGAAGTTTCTTAATCGCACGTGAGACAATCTGATTGGTAATTTCATAACAGTCTGGAGAGATATTATCTTCTCTTTCTAATCTTTTATGTGGATCTTCCTTAAACAGATAAGTCTTCTCAATTTTTTGAGAATCTACGACATCCCCTACTTTCTTCTGAAAGCCAATACCTGAACCGGTTAAAATAATGTCACCTAGTTCTGGAGAAATAGCGGCAACACTATTATTATTGAAGATCTTGATTATTCTCATAATATTCCCCTTTACATTAATATATCGTTCATCGCATCTGCTATAAACTGAGCATGTGTACCAACAAGTATCTGCACATAGTGTTCTCCTGCCTCCACCACATGATCAAAGCCTAGACGTGTAATCTCATCTCTATTAATGAGACTTGTATCCTTGACTTCGAGTCTTAAACGTGTAATACATGCGTCTGCAGATAAACAATTACTTCTACCACCAAGTGCTTCTACAAAAGAAATAGCGAGATCATCATAATCAAATGCGAGACTTGTCTTCACTTCTTTTGTTTCTTCTTTCATTCTTCCTGGTGTCATGAGATTAAAATGAAGAATCATACTTCTAAATACGACATAATAGAGTGCACCACAGATAATTCCTAAAGGAATCAAATGAATAGCCTGATAAGAAAATGGTGCCTTAAAACTTAACATATAATCAATAAGCCCTGCAGAAAAGCTAAATCCTGCCAGCCAATGCATACTTGCGGCAATAAACATCATTATACCAGTCATAATAGCATGAGCGATAAAGAGACTTGGTGCTAAGAACATGAAAGAGAATTCCAACGGTTCTGTAATACCTGTCAAAAAAGAAGCAAGTGCTGCAGAGAACATCAATGCACCTATTTTCTTTCTATTTTCTTTATCAGCTGATTGATAAATAGCCAATGCACCACAAGGTAAGCCAAACATCATAACAGGGAAAAAGCCTGCCTGATACATACCTGTGATTCCTTTGATTCCTCCAGATACTGTGCCCCAGAAACGTCCTATATCATTAATACCCGCAATATTAAACCAGAAGACAGAATTAAGGGCATGATGTAATCCTGTTGGTATAAGGAGTCTATTAAAGAATCCATATAATCCAGCGCTGATTGGTCCCAACCCTGCCATCCATGTTCCAAAATGAATAAATGTTTCATAAAGCATCGGCCAGACATACATAAAGATACCAGCAAATAAAAGTGTAATCATACCTGATATAATAGGAATAAATCTCTCACCACTAAAAAATGAAAGAGGTCCTGGCAGTTCAATATGATTAAACTTCTTAAAACAATATGCCACTATAAGTCCTACTATAATACCTATAAAGGCATTACTTGTATCATGAAATGCAAGTGCAACCTTGCTGATATGAAGACCTGATATAAGTGAAATACCTTCGGGTGATAATATTTTAGTAATCATCAGATAGTTGATGACAGCTGCAAGAGAAAGCGTTGTATTCTTCTTATCTGTCATTCCTATAGCAACTGCAATCGCAAATAGTATAGGAAGATTATCAATCACGACACCACCTGATAATATCAAAAAAGCAGCGAACGGATTATTCACTCCCCATCCCAAAGGGTCAATCCAGTAGCCAATACCTTTTAGTAATGCAGCCAGTGGCATAATGGTCACCGGAAGCATCAGGGATTTACCTAATTTCTGTAAAAAGTTCAACTCGATCCCCCTCTTCTGTAGTGTATCTACTATTATTATACATTTATTTCTTCCATAACTGTAAAAAATCACATTACTTAAAACATTTTGTTTCTTAAGAAGAAATGAAGAAATACAATAATCATAAAAAAAGTGTTATATTTTCATAGCATGGTAATTATATCATTTTTACACCATTATGTAACCCTTTACGCTCATTTTTTGTATTTAATTAATATCATATTAAAAAAAGGAAGATTTCTCTTCCTCTAGTCTTTCATGAATTTATACGTACATACACCAATCAACGCACCAATAAGTGTAACAATCATGGCAAAAATCAGCATACTTGTTAAACCCAATGTATCCTGTAAAACACCACCTAAATAACTTCCTAAGCAGAACCCAAAACCATTAGCCATCATTGTAATAAGTGTCTGTCCTGCCATCTGATCTGCTTCAGACAAGACATCATTACAATAATATGTATAAGTAGCAAAAAGCAATCCATAAGAACATCCCTGGAATACCATACCTACCAATAAGACAAATAGGCTAGGTGCTAATGCAATCAGGAAGTTTCTAAAGATATACATAATGAGACCAAAGACAATAAGCTTCTCAGGTCCAAATCTTTTCTTTAAGCGATAAGTCATTGTCATGAATGGTGTTTCACTTGCTGCCATAAAGAATATGGCGATACCATAGAACGATGAATCCCCACCTAGCTTCTTAACTATATTAATTAAGTAAGTAGATAAAGAAGTGGCACCTGCAATCGCAAATCCAAACCCTAATAGAAAGAAGAAGAACTTCTTATATTTAGTAATCAAGCCAAATGGATTGGCTGGTTTTTCTGTTGACTCATTCTTAATAGTAGAGTGTGGGAGAATCAACAAATTAATGATAAATAGAATACTTGAAACAATAAAGACAATATAAATAACAGATGGTTCTAACCATTCTACTAAATATCCCATTAAAAAGGCACTTGATGCATACGAGAATGACCCAAGTCCTCTTGCAAGCCCGAAGTTGATATCTTTACCCATTTTTACATAATCCATTGCGAATTGTGATAAGAATGGAACAACACAAGTACTCAAGAATAATAATGCGATATAAAGTACCATAACAATGACTTTAGGGAGTGTAACAAAGTAGAGGGCACTAAATGATGCAAATAATATAGCATAGATTCCTAAGATGACATTGTGGGGAGTCAGCTTTTCAAATTGATTCGGTAAGTTAGAGATATTTGCGGAAAGCAAAAGCATCATGATACTTCCCAGAGCAGTCACTATCCCTATTTCTGTATTCGTTAATCCCTTATATTGTAAGAAGATGGCTACATAGCCAAAAATCGTACAGTTAGTGATCCAATATAAGAACTGGATACAATTGTATTTCATTTGTAGGTGTTTCATACTTTTCCTCCTGATAACCTACGCCATTATATCTAAATTAGTTATGCGGTTACAAGGATTTTCAGAAAAAGAAAAATTAAGTATTAGACATCATGTAATCAAAAAGACATGACTCTTAAGAATCATGTCTGAATATTCAAACAAAGTGCCCCGGTTCTAGGAACCAGCATGCTCTACATGACTAGTTATAGAACATGCTTCAGGGCAGTTTGCTGTGTCCGCTCTCTAGACACAAGTCTATTTTAAAAAACATTTTTTCACTCGTCAATACCCTTTTGTAAATTTCTTTCAATATGTAATAGAATTATAGTTATTTATGAATTTAACAATTCAAAAAATGGCATTTTTTCTCATTTTCATGAGTAAAAAAGTTCTATTTTTGTTATTTTCCTAAGTGTATTAATTGTCTCAATATGAAAATACATTATAATTTCACAACATGTGTAAAGATATTTATTTTGTAAATGATTACATATAATAACATGAGATTCAGACTCTCTCTGACGTTTTCAAAGCTTGAAATTAAAAAGCGCGTAAACAAAGGAAAAAATAAACCTTGGTACTGATTTGTTACTAATTATGCACTAAGCAGAGATAAAATAGTGCATATTAGAGCATAAAAAAAGACAGACGGCAATCTGTCTTTTTGAATAGTAGAAACAACGATTGTCTACTAAATCTAAATTTCATTTAATATTTTAGTATTTGTTTCTTAGATTGTCAACATTTCCATGTTACATCTTAGTCCCTTTAAGAAGCCAATCCCATGTGTTCGTTCCCACGATTCCGTCTTGCTTCAAGCCTCTATTCTTCTGGAATACTTTAACCGCTCTTTCTGTTCCACCGCCAAATTTCCCATCTGTTGATAATTTAAAACCAACACTGTTCAAGCGTTCTTGGATTAACTTTGTAATATTTCCTTTCGCTCCGCGCTTAACCGTAACACAAGCGCTTAGCGTTTTTGGTCCTTTTAGTCCATCAACTTTTAATCCTTTGTCAAACTGATCGTTTAGTTCGCTCTGTAGTCTTGCGACCCAAGCATCATAGCCACTCTTTTGTGGCACTGGAGTATCTGCTTTTGGAATTGCCACAGAAGCGCCATTCAAGCGACTTTTAAATGCATTCCAAGTTGCATCATTTAGTAGCCCGTTACAATTAGGACACGCTTTACCATTTACATCATAATGACGGATGACATTTTTAATTGGAATATTGTATTTTTTCATCAATACCTTACCCAATTCGATTGCATTTTCAAGTGTCTTGTCAGTGATTTCAACAACTCCATTTTTATAGCAATCGCACATTTCGATGCTGATAGAGTTGGCATTCTTACAGATATTATAGAGTGGGTGATGTTTAGACTGACATTTTCCCCCAACCGAATACGCTGCATAGTTATCTGGTACTGACTGCGTTACGCTGTCATCATCCACAAAGTAATGTGCTGATGCCTTTACGATATGATTATGAAAATGCTTGCCATTACCTTCGTCAGAATCGCCGTCGTTTCCAGTGTAGTGATAAACTAAATACTTAATAGTGTTTAACGCTCTGACACCACCATAGTTCTGCTTATTCGCAATATTGGTTTTTAATGTATATCCCATGATTATTCCTCCTCAAAATATGCGCCAATTCCATAATTATCGGCACACATATATTCGATTCTGCATCCTCGTGCAGTATTCCAGTCTTTTACGAAATAGGCTATATCTGCGGTTGATAGCAATTCGATAGATTTTCCAAGACACCACAAAGGAGTGCCATCACTATCAATGTAACTATCAATGATTTCAGCATCATCGCCATAGAGACTTTTGATGTTTTTGATAGCCTTTTCTCTATTTGATTTAATTTCTTTTTCTGATAAGCCTTTCATGGGTTGTGAAATAAATATTTTCATCTTGTTATTTAATCCTCCACTTTAATGCATACATTCTTTTCTTTCTTGTAAGCATCTAAATATAATTCTTTCTTGTCTCCGTTATAAGTAGCCTCAAAATACATGCCATCTGACAATGTAGTTGATAATAATGCCTTGTTATTCTGCAATGTCTTACATGTCCAAACCACATATACACCATAGTTATGTGGTTCTCTTACATAATCGAGCACTGCTTCAATAGCAATCTTTAGAAATTCGTCATTACCCATTGTTATTCTCCTTGTTGATAGCGTTTTCTGCTACTTCTAAGCCTTTAGTTAAAACAGATGGTACATTGTCACCTGCTTCTACAAAGTTCTCAATGATGCTTCTTAATTCATTGATAATGAGAGATGCTAATGTAAACCATCCAACATAAGTTGTGATAGTTAAGTCAACATTGATTGTCTGACCGACTTCGATAAAAATCGCTGATGCGAGAAAAGCAACGAGTACCATTAACCAGTACCCTAACTTTTTCCATACACCACGCACTCCCTTGGCAGAATTATCCTTCCCCGTTAAACGTGACTTTCTAACTCCTGTGATGTAATCAATCACATTAAGAACTAGAAACCCAACAAATAACAGCCAATGAGTACCAAAAACTGCACTCAGTACTGCCACGATAGTTCCTCCTAATGCATTGATTGAATCCATATACTTTAATGATGTGTTGTATAATTTCATTTTAATTTCCCCTTGTTTTTTTTATTTGTTTGCTGAAACTCTTGGAATCATAACGAATCCTGTTATATAAGCACCTTTGGCAACAGTTACAGAATCCATTGATATGAGTGCCAATTTATTGCTGGATAAAGAAGGATAGTATCTTATCGCCAATCTGTATCTATTGTCCGTTACAACAGCGCTAAAGAAATTACCTATACCACCAATAAGGCTGGGAAGATTTCCATCTCCTGGATAGTACCCTGTTCCTGCCGAAAATCCTGTATTGTTGGAAAATGAACCGTCATAGGAAAGGAATACAAAATACCCGTTATAGCGATACTTGAATGTGATACCACATGCGTTCCCTAACGTAACTGGTGCAGACCATCCCATAGGTTGCATAACTCTATGCTGTAATTTTCCATCCTTAAGAACAGGAATCCATGTATCGGTCTGATTTTCTGTATCAAAATCAAAAGTGTAGCCATTGTACGACTGCGCTTCTAGAGGCATATCCACCTTTAACTTGCCGCTTTCAGCCTTGCATCCAACTCCAATCCCTTTACCATCAGCAGAAAAATCAAGCAGCTTGAACGAAGGAACGATAGCAGCATAAGCTGCAACGCCATCTGTAGTGAAGTAATCCTTCACAAGTACTCTAAAGGAATAGGCATTATCTATATTGAACTTGCCAGCGGATGATATATATACCTTATTCTCGCTACTGTATGAATCTGTATAAGTCGCAAGAGTAGTCCACGTTTCACCGTTTTTGTACTGAATCATGACAGACTTATCATTTTTATTTGCAACAGGTGCAATTGAAAATGAATAAG
>OLOO01000874.1_pt1 | contig 23295 bp, 19 predicted proteins | sample 1672621 | NCBI WGS metagenome assembly OLOO01 (sample SAMEA3136706, study PRJEB25190) | human gut metagenome | biome: human gut; feature: human-associated habitat; material: faeces | place: Austria | collected 2013 | reverse complement strand
GAGATTTTACTTGCTCCGACATCACATTTACCATCATAAAGGCTTTGTTATTTTCTGTCTTTGGCTGGGGAGGGGATATCTCCAGTTGGTTTTGCGAGAAGATACGAGTTGACTAAGGTATTTTTTGAATATGCTCTGGTATAAATACTATATATATTGATTACAATTTGTCATATTTATCGCTTCTTCCCTTTGCTTTATCTACGGGATATTTTGCTTCATTTTGTGTCATTTTCATATTTACAATTTCATCTACATCTAATTCAAGCTTATCTAAAAGATTCTGACTATCAAGTAGGTAACAGGCACAATTCATCTCCCACCTTAGAGGTCGGAGTCTTCTTGCTAGAAAAGGATAAAAACTTCTATATTTTTTCATTCTATATAGAACTTCTATTTCCACTCCCCACCAATTTAAAGAAAACAGAACCCCGAAAAGATAATAAGTAGTAGATGTGATGTCGGAGCAAGCATAAGTTACATCTCCTCATGAGATGTAGCTTATGCGCAGCGATTATCTTCACATCTACTACTTATTATCTTTTCGGGGTTCGTCTGTTCTTCTCTAAACTTCAGCTTTCCATAATCCGTGGAGGTTGCAGTATTCGTATGCTGCTACGAGTTCATCTCCGTCTGCTAATGTAAATATAGCTTCTGGTTTATCTCCTGGCTGGAATTTATGAAGCTGTCCGCCATTCTTTGTCTCGATATATACTCCCATAATATAATGTTCTGGAAGCATTGGGTGTTCTACGGAAGAAACAACTACAGTAACCTTATTCCCTTCCTGTGTAACAACAGGTACATGTTTCTCTACTGCTGCATCTGTTGTGTTCGCTTTTAAGCTCTTTAAATTCTCTACGGATTCTCCTGGTCCGAATAACTCTAATAAAACGGTTCTGTCTGCTGTACGATAAAACTTACTCATAATACACTTCTCCCTTTCTGCTATTCTCTAACTAAATCTTAATTAAAAACAGTAACTATTATTATAATAGATTTGCGCTGTGTTGTCAATAGTCAATTGTTCTCAAATAAAAACAATTATTTATGCCGCTGCATTTGCATTGATCGTATCTATGATTTTCCTTACACCCAGCCACACAGACACATCATCTGAAAATATTTCAATAACACTTCCCCTGTCTGTAAATGGAGATTCCTGAAGGACGGACAGATCTTTCATCATTCCGTTGTGAACAATATATTCGATAATCTGGTTTACGAAGTAAATCTGTCTGCTGTCAAGTCCGGTTGTATATTCAGAAAAGGCTTCTTTTGCGGCATTCATATCGAGTCCTACGATTTCTCGAACAAACTCCCCAAGCGGTTTCGTTCCATATTCCTTCTCATAATCCTGTTTCGTCCCAACTTCTTTCCAAAGAATCTCTTCTAATGCAGAGACATCTTCATTCGTTAATGGCTTATTTGTTTTTAATTTAGCTATAACAATATTATCCTGATGCTGCCTTATATAATATTCTGCCTTTTCTTTATAGTTCTTTAATTCATCATTTTCTAATTCCGCTTCTCTCCATTCTGTTGACAATAATTCATCTGCAAAGTTTGTCTCATATTTTTTCTTTTCCTTCGGAATATATTTTATTAAATCTCTGAGTTTTTCACGGATTTCCTCAAATTCATTGATTCCTGCATCATCGAGATAACCTGTATTTAAAATTTTATCAATTAATTCTCTCTGCGCCTGAATTGCTGGAATATGCCCCATTCCAGCAATTCCGGCAACTTTTTTACGAAGATCACTGCGTGCCCTCGTATATTTCTTCCCAATTAAATAGGCAAGCTCAATACCATACATAAGTGCATCAAATCGAACTGCACTTGCCTCGTCCCCATCTGGCTGGATAAGTGGTGCAACCTCCTCCTTCACAAGCAGAGTATCTTCATAAGTAAGCATCTGATAATTCGATTCATTTGAATATATTTCCACATATTTTAAATGCTGACGCACAGCAAAGTTACCTTTCTCCAGTTTCTTCACTTTCTGACTCATGTTCTGCACCAGAGCTTTCCTGTATGCAATCAGACGCTCTGTCTGATAGGCAAGATCCTGAAGTTTATAAGATATTTCAAATTGAAGATTAAATATCGCTCCCTGAACCGGAATCGTATTCGGTACAGCCTTTCCTTTATTCATTCGGAAAAACTCAAAGTTTCCACAGAAATCAAAAATATAAAACTTCTGCTTATCCTGCCCATCAAGAAGTCCCGGACAAAGTCTTGTTCCCCGCCCTATCATCTGCCAGAACTTTGCCTTACTCATAACCTTTTTAAAAAATACAAGATTCAACACTTCCGGTACATCAATTCCCGTATCCAGCATATCTACTGAGATCGCAATCTGCGGCATCTTCTTCGCATCTGAAAATTCATCAATCGCACTCTGTGCATACGTCATATAATTATCTATCACTTTTGCATAGTCAGGCAGATGAGGATATTCTTTATGAAATACCTCAAGTATCTTCTCGGCATGTTCATGATTTTTAGCAAAGATAATTGTCTTTCCAATCTTTTGTCCATAATCGATTTTTATTCCATCTCTCATCAGAATATTAAGTACCTTTTTTATTGTATCCTCATTAAATATCCACGTATTCAATGCTGACGATTCAATAGAAGCAGGTAAATCACCATGTTGATACCTAAAAGTATCCTCATAAGCTTCTTTATCCTCTTCTGATAATTCATCATATACAATACCCTGTTCCATGAACTTCAGCTTAGACTCTACCGAAAGATAGTCTACAAGATAGCCATCCTTTACTGCCTGTGCCAGATCATATCCATAGGTAGGCACACCATTTTCCAGCTCAAATATTTCATATGTATTTTTATCAATTTCATCTTTTGGGGTTGCTGTAAGACCAACAAGAGGTGCATCGAAATAGTTGAATATGTCTCTGTACTTATTATAAATCGATCTGTGTGCTTCATCACATATCAGAAGATCAAAATGTCCACAGGTAAAAAGCTTTCCCTGTGCATCATTTATGCTGTCAATACAATTCATCATTGTCTGATATGTAGAAAATACCGCATGTGCGTTATAGTTATCTTTCTCCTCTACAAGATTCGTACAGGATAAATTTGGCAGTATATTTACAAAACTTCTTTTTGCCTGCGTAACAAGTGAATTCCTGTCTGCCAGAAAGAGGATATTCTTTATCCATCCGGCTTTCAATAAAACATCGCAAAGAGCAATGACTGTTCTTGTTTTTCCGGAACCGGTAGCCATAACAAGAAGTGCTTTCCTTCGATTTTTCTCATCAAAACTACTGCATACTGCCTTAATCGCCGCTTCCTGATAATATCGTCCTGCAATCTCCCTATCCACTGTGATATGCCTAAGGCTCGTCCTCATGGACTGCAGATTAAACCATTTCTCCAGGTCTCTCTTTGAATAAATCACCGCGCACTCTCTTTCAGGATACTGTCCATCAATAATGTGCGTGGTAAAACCATTCGTCAGAAAAATGACCGGTCTTCTCTTATACTTTTTCTCTAACAAATCTGCATACAACTTTGCCTGCTGTCTGCCTTTTTCTATACCCTTGCAAGTTCTCTTCGCCTCAATAACGGCAAGCGGACGATGCATATCATCATACAAAACATAATCCGCATAACCCACTCCTGACTTATTTGGCATTCCCGAAAGTTCCACCTCATTTAACCAGTCTTTTCCTTCTGTCCAGCCGGCATCTATCAACATAGAATCTATGTACAGCTTTCGTGTCTCATATTCTGATAAATCAAGCGGCTTTGGAACATAAGTCTGTTCCTGTTCCTTTCTTCTATCAGATAATTCCTCTTTCAGTGCAGCATTTTCCCGCATCAGTTTTTGCAGATTCACTTCCTGCTGCTCCAGCTGCTTTTGTTCCTTCGCAAGTTCCTTTTTCTTAATTTCCGCTGTTTCTCTGGACTTCTTTACCTTCTCGATTCTTGAAAGAATAAGCTCTTTGTCAAACTTCCGCTCCTCATATTTATCCGAATAACAGTACGCAATATAATCCAGATAAATAAAAAGATTCTCCAGACAAAGCATCGCTTCATTTCTTCCGAGCTTTTTACCACTGTGAGCAACATTATTTCCACTTTTGCGGATGTAATCCATCCTTCTCCATAAATCTGGTCCGACAATCTGTCTGTAATCTTCTGCATTCATTAAACTCTGCAGATTATCCCTGTACGGCATTTCCAGTTCAGAATCCACGGAATACATCCATTTCAGAGCAAACTCCATTGCCCTCCTGCTATTAAGAATACTTGCCTCCGGATCTATCAGAATAAGCTTCTCCGCAGATATCGCAACATCCACAAATCTCGAAAATTTCGGTTCCTTTTTTAAATAATCAAAATTCGTAACCATACTGTATCTCCCCCAATATTATTAGTTCTCCACCTTCACAAGACACTTCTTCTTATAAAATGAAATGCCATAGCAGATTATTTCATTATAATCATCTGCATATTCATCCGCATATCCCATATTTTTAATCTGTGTCAAAGCCTGTTCACAAAAAGCCTCTAATTGCTTTTCTTCTTTCGTACGTTTCAATTCAAAAATAACCACTCTGCTATTGTCCGAATCTTCTAATATGATATCGCTTCTTCCCATACCCGTCTCCGGATTTGTCTTCACAACCTGCCCTGCTCCGGATAAAATGCCTGCCAGAAAGGCATGATAAAAATTTTCACTATAATCAAAATAGCTGATCGTTTTCCGTAAAATATTTGTAATTTCCTGCGACATAACATCAATATCTTTTTCCCATATCGCATTTATCAACTTAGATATATCCCATAACTTTCCTGATGCAGCCTGCATCCACTTATCAATCGTATTTATAAAAATCTCTCGGACCTCTGTATTCGGAATCTTTAAAGAAAATACTCCTCCATCTTCCGTTGCCATCTCATAATAATCATCATTTCTTTCCGTTGTGAGATACCCGGAAAGCAACAGCACACTCCAGAAATTATCCACAGAATCCTGCAGTTCATCATATGTCAGATTTAAAGAAACCTGTTTCCTTACTACTTCCCCATTCAGAAGCTTTTCAAAATCTGTCTTTATCAGGTTTCTATATTTATCAATAAATGTACGGATAATCGAATTATCACTGGAACCAGCCCAATAACATGCCGGCATCTGCCTTTTACTCCTTACATAATCCATCACATAGCATGTAACATCCCACGGACAATACATATCCACACTGCCAAAATTATAGCCGTCATACCATTCCTTCACCAGCGAATACTGTTCCGACATCCCAAAATCTTTTAATAACTGTTGCACATCCTTTTCTGTGAAACCAAAATATCTATTGAAGTTTTTGGATATGATAGAGCTGGTTGAGAAATTATTTACCCCGGTAAAAACACTTTCCTTTGAAACACGAAGACACCCTGTAAGAACCGCAAAATTCAGACAGTCATTATCCTTTAAAACCTGCAACATTCCCCGCATTAAATCTAGCATTTCCTCATAATATCCTCTCTCATGCGCCTTTGCCAGAGGAACATCGTATTCATCTAAAAGAATAATCACCTGCTTATTATAATGAGCATATAGCAATCGAGTTAACAGCTTAAGGGACTTCTTAACTTCCATCTTAGATGCCATGCCATTTTGCAAATTCGTAAATAATTTTCGGTCATAATCATTCACATTATCCGCATCTAAAATAAAGCTATACTGATTGAAAATTTCTGCCAGTACATCTTTTAAACAATCATACGCCGACTCAAAATCCAGTCCCTCAATCTCCTTAAACGTAAGAAAAACAACCGGGCACTGGTTCATCCATTCCGCACACAACACTTTATTCCGACCAATCTCCAACCCAGAAAATAACACCCTGTTATCCTGCTCTATGTCAAAAAAACACTTCAACATCGACATCATAAGCGTCTTTCCAAATCTTCTCGGTCGCGTAATTAGCTGCACTTTATCTGTATAATTCAGCAACTCTGAAATAAACCCTGTTTTATCAACATAATACAGATCTTTTTCCCGAATTTCCTGAAAGTTAGAGTTCCCTACGGGGATTCTTATCTGAGAAATGAAGGTGTTTTCCTTGTCCATTGTGCTCCGTTACTGAAAACTTATAAAAAGTTATAAACCTTTATGTTTCATTCCTACTTCATTGTGTATGCTTTCAATTTGTATTTCTACAATATCTACTTACAAGTTCTTGTACACTCCATAGGCGTAAATTCCTGACTAACGTATCAGTACACATCTGTATTAACTTGAAAGTGTTATTTTACAGATTGTTTCATCGCATTTTCTCCATATCTTTTCAGATTCAAGGCTGCCTGATAATCTCTATCAATTACATTTCCACATTCACATTTGTAAATACGATCTGATAACCTTAAATCTTTCTTAATATTTCCACAACAACTACATAATTTAGAACTTGGAAAGAATCTATCTGCAATAACAACCAAAATATTATTCCACTCCACTTTATATTCAATCTGCTTTCTAAATTCATAAAATCCTTGTTGTTGTACTTCCTTAGATAAATGTCTGTTCTTCATCATTCCCTTTACATTCAGATCTTCAATGCATACAAAACTTGGTTCTCGCTTTATAATTTCAGACGTCGTCTGATGTAAATAGTTCTGATGAATGTTTGTTAGTCTATGATTTAATTTTAAAAGTTCATTTTCCTTTTTTATAATATTGCTTGTTTTACAGTAATTCTCTCCTTTCTTATTCTTTTCATATCCTCTTGATATGGAACGCTGCAATCTGCGCTTTCTTTTTTCTAATTTCTTAACTCTTTGCATTTTATTAATGTTTCGATACTTATTTCCATCTGAACATATTGCGAAATCTTTTATCCCCAGATCAATTCCAATGCCTTCATTTGAAGAGATCCTGGCAATATCTTTATATTCAATACCAACTGTAATCCACCAATTTATTCCGTCATACTTAATACGAGGATTGGTATATTTGCAATCTGTAGGAATACGACCATGTTCTGCAAGGCGGATTCAATTTAATTTCTGCTTATTTTTCTTTTTAGAAGCAGCAAATCCCTCCACTTTTACGTGTGTGTCTGTAAACTGAATTTTAATGTTGTCCTGATAAAATGATGGTACTGCATATTTTCTGCTTTTGAATTTAGGATATCCTGCAATTCCTTTAAAAAATCTTTTATACGAATCGCAAGCGTCTTTTATAGCTTGTTTTGGTACGTTATTTGAAACATCATTCAGCCATAAATAACCATCTGTCTTCTTTAACTTCGTAAATTTCTTTCGTAAATTCGCATCAGAAATAAATTTTCCATCTTTTACATAATTTTCTTTTTCTCTGCCCAAAGCCCAGTTATAAGCAAACCTGGCAGCATTAGCATATTGAAATAATTTAGTCTTTTGTTTATTATCTGATATTAACATTACTCTGATTGTTTTTATCATCCTTTTCACCACCTTCCTCAATTAATTCCTTTACAAATTTTCTTGCTTTATTAGCATGTTTTCCTAATATCTATATCCATTACTAGAAGTATGATGTGGATGAAGTTTACCATTTTTGTCCCAATTTCGTAATGTTTGTGCTGAAACTCCTAAAATTTTTGAAAATTCATTAATAGAATAATACTTACTCATAGTTAAAAACTCCTTATAATATTTATACCTTATTCTTTCAATAAATATCATAAAACTCAATACTTATTTATAACTATTTATAAGTCTTTCTTGACTGTCATCACTCCTCCTTTCCATTATGATTATAAGATGGGTTCTGTTAAAAGTCTTTACTGTTATTATAGCAAATATTTCTAATAAATGTTAATTTTTTTAGGGTGGTTATGGTGATAACTTTTGATTTGTCTACTTGTTCTTTCATCTCTATAAACTGTTTTTGCAATCCCATATCTGGTATATAAACCTTAATACTCTGCAATTCTTGAGCATTAATATTAGCTTGATTTACAGCTCCCTTTGCCATAGAACGCAATATATCTTTTAAAGCTTCGAGATTCATATATTGAGAAAATACCTCAGGTAATATTCTCTCATTAAGCCTTACTCGAATAATGTATCCTGCAATAACCATATCCTCTGGTAAATCAAATACTGCCGTTTTTCCAACCAATTCAATACTATTAGTCCTATTGAAAAGTATATCTCCTTTTCTAACAACACATTTTTCAATCTCATCATCAGGAATGTCTATATACTTCAAATCATTTAAATCTAAATGACCATCTGCTGTTAGATTATTCATTCGTAAATATGGATACTTTCCACCTTCAACAGCAGGTTTGCTTGTTCCATATCTTACCTCTGTAACTACATCTCCAATAGTCACAATCTCCCAACCCTTAGGATTCTTTATTGGATCCCCAAAGAGTTCGACAAATCGGGCCTTGACGAGATTATCTAACAATTGTAATTCTTTCTTATATGCCACTATAACTCTTGAAACTTTATCCAAATTATTTGCTATCTCCATTTGTTCATTTAATGATGGATATGGAATTAAAATTGCATCAAAATCTTTTTTTACAATGTGTTTCATAGTTGCACCATGAGTCTTCATTTTCATTTCATCTAATTTTTTTTGAACAGCGTAAACAAAGTATTTTTTGTCAATATCTACTTTATCAAATACTACTTTAAAAATATGCTGATTTAATAATGCTTTCCCTCTATTCCAAATATATACTCCCAAACTAGCAGACCACGAAATTAAAATATCTCCATAATTTATTTCTATTTTCTCAGGATATTCACCATCATAAAATCCTAGATCATATGCATTCCCAGTAAGATCTTGGATACGAATAATGGGCAACCCAATCTCTCCCCTATCCTTGGGCTTAAATGCATATCCATTAATATATGTTGCAACATCACCAAGTTTCATCTTTTTCCTAGTCGTTTGCTTCACCTGATTTTTCCCCACAAATCCGAATTTCAGTCTGAGACGTCATCAAACTTAAAATCTTTGCTAAGACATATATCTTTGATGTGCTGTTTTCACATTACTCTGGTTAACCATGGCATATTGCATTGTGGTATCAATCTGAGAATGTCCCAGAATTTTTTGTACCTGCTCAATCGGCATTCCCTTATCTATCGCTCTGGTAGCCATCGAACGGCGGAATTTATGAGGATGGATTCTTGTCAGATTCAGCTTTCTTCCAAGCTCACGGAGTCTTATTTCTACTCCGCTGATTTTCAGTCTGTCATAAGGAGCATCTAACGTTACAAATAAAGCTTTATTGCTGTCTGTTCTGTTTTCAATATATTCCTTTAAATGAATCTTTGCTTTTGCATCAAAATATACCCTACGTTCCTTATCGCCTTTTCCATAAACAACGCATTCCCGACCTTCAAAATCAACATCATCGATATTTAGATTCACTAACTCGCCTACTCTTATTCCCGTGGAATATAGTAAATCAATAATGGCCAAATCTCTTTTTTCTTTACAATTATCCCTGAGTTTTTCTATATCTTCATCTGATATTACATTTTTTACAACTGTCTTAGTTTTAATCTTATGTATTCTTCGCATCGGACTTTTCAAAATATAATCTTCTTCCTCAAGCCAGGAAAAAAAGCTGGATATATTCCTTCGTATATTATCAACTGTAACATTAGAGCAGTTGTTCCATTTCTGGTATTCTGATAAATATTCCCGTATTTCTTCTGTTGTTACCTTTCGGACATTCGTCTCAATTTTAGATAGTAAATGCGTAACTGTTGCCTGATAATACTCTATGGTACGTTCAGAACAACCTTCTATTCTCTTGGCTGCAAGAAACATTTTCAGAAATTCTTCATTTGGTATATCTGTTTTCGCCACTTCATTTTCTGCAAAAGTTTTAATAATTACTTCCTGCAATTTTTTCATTTGAGCGATTGATAAATACTCAGACATCTCATTTAATACTGCTACAATCTTTTCTTCCATGTTGGTATCACCTTTCATCGATACCAACATCCTTCAACCAATCATTTTATTCATTTGTCTACAAAATTCATTTTATATATACAAAAGCAGAAATAAGATTACTAACGTAATGATAACTGATATAATGATAAAACTCAGTATCATTTCTATTGAACTATCAGTCTCCGTTTCTGTATGAGTCGCTTTTTTCTTCTCCAGGTTATATTCTTCTGCATCTATTTGAGTGATTGGCTTCTTTTTCATGCTAGCAGAACGTTTTTCAGCCTTTTTCATTCTTCTATACTCAGCAAGCGGATCCGTTGTCTCCATAATAGAGTTGTAAAACTTATCCAGCCATACAATATCTTCTTTTGTACAGATATCGTATTGGGATGTGTCTACATCGTGTACGTACATATTTCGCATATACCTATAATTTTTTAATTTTCGAAGAACATCATCCCAGAATGGAAGCTTTCTATTTCCATCATTTATTTCCTGCATTGTATCTATATATGTAGTAATCCCCTTGTCACTATTAAAAATCTCTCTACAAATTTTATCCAGATGCTTATACGATTCCATAAAAGCATCATTTAATTTTGACATCCCATTTATCCCCTATCTTATATTACCCAAAATACTCCTGCATCAAAGAATCAAACAGTAATTGTGCCTCATCTAGCGCTTTTTGCACTGCAACTTTTGATTTGTCTACTTGTTCTTTCATCTCTATAAACTGTTTTTGCAATCCCATATCTGGTATATAAACCTTAATACTCTGCAATTCTTGAGCATTAATATTAGCTTGATTTACAGCTCCCTTTGCCATAGAACGCAATATATCTTTTAAAGCTTCGAGATTCATATATTGAGAAAATACCTCAGGTAATATTCTCTCATTAAGCCTTACTCGAATAATGTATCCTGCAATAACCATATCCTCTGGTAAATCAAATACTGCCGTTTTTCCAACCAATTCAATACTATTAGTCCTATTGAAAAGTATATCTCCTTTTCTAACAACACATTTTTCAATCTCATCATCAGGAATGTCTATATACTTCAAATCATTTAAATCTAAATGACCATCTGCTGTTAGATTATTCATTCGTAAATATGGATACTTTCCACCTTCAACAGCAGGTTTGCTTGTTCCATATCTTACCTCTGTAACTACATCTCCAATAGTCACAATCTCCCAACCCTTAGGATTCTTTATTGGATCCCCAAAGAGTTCGACAAATCGGGCCTTGACGAGATTATCTAACAATTGTAATTCTTTCTTATATGCCACTATAACTCTTGAAACTTTATCCAAATTATTTGCTATCTCCATTTGTTCATTTAATGATGGATATGGAATTAAAATTGCATCAAAATCTTTTTTTACAATGTGTTTCATAGTTGCACCATGAGTCTTCATTTTCATTTCATCTAATTTTTTTTGAACAGCGTAAACAAAGTATTTTTTGTCAATATCTACTTTATCAAATACTACTTTAAAAATATGCTGATTTAATAATGCTTTCCCTCTATTCCAAATATATACTCCCAAACTAGCAGACCACGAAATTAAAATATCTCCATAATTTATTTCTATTTTCTCAGGATATTCACCATCATAAAATCCTAGATCATATGCATTCCCAGTAAGATCTTGGATACGAATAATGGGCAACCCAATCTCTCCCCTATCCTTGGGCTTAAATGCATATCCATTAATATATGTTGCAACATCACCAAGTTTCATCTTTTTCCTAGTCGTTTGCTTCACCTGATTTTTCCCCACAAATCCGAATTTCAGTCTGAGACGTCATCAAACTTAAAATCTTTGCTAAGACATATATCTTTGATGTGCTGTTTTCACATTACTCTGGTTAACCATGGCATATTGCATTGTGGTATCAATCTGAGAATGTCCCAGAATTTTTTGTACCTGCTCAATCGGCATTCCCTTATCTATCGCTCTGGTAGCCATCGAACGGCGGAATTTATGAGGATGGATTCTTGTCAGATTCAGCTTTCTTCCAAGCTCACGGAGTCTTATTTCTACTCCGCTGATTTTCAGTCTGTCATAAGGAGCATCTAACGTTACAAATAAAGCTTTATTGCTGTCTGTTCTGTTTTCAATATATTCCTTTAAATGAATCTTTGCTTTTGCATCAAAATATACCCTACGTTCCTTATCGCCTTTTCCATAAACAACGCATTCCCGACCTTCAAAATCAACATCATCGATATTTAGATTCACTAACTCGCCTACTCTTATTCCCGTGGAATATAGTAAATCAATAATGGCCAAATCTCTTTTTTCTTTACAATTATCCCTGAGTTTTTCTATATCTTCATCTGATATTACATTTTTTACAACTGTCTTAGTTTTAATCTTATGTATTCTTCGCATCGGACTTTTCAAAATATAATCTTCTTCCTCAAGCCAGGAAAAAAAGCTGGATATATTCCTTCGTATATTATCAACTGTAACATTAGAGCAGTTGTTCCATTTCTGGTATTCTGATAAATATTCCCGTATTTCTTCTGTTGTTACCTTTCGGACATTCGTCTCAATTTTAGATAGTAAATGCGTAACTGTTGCCTGATAATACTCTATGGTACGTTCAGAACAACCTTCTATTCTCTTGGCTGCAAGAAACATTTTCAGAAATTCTTCATTTGGTATATCTGTTTTCGCCACTTCATTTTCTGCAAAAGTTTTAATAATTACTTCCTGCAATTTTTTCATTTGAGCGATTGATAAATACTCAGACATCTCATTTAATACTGCTACAATCTTTTCTTCCATGTTGGTATCACCTTTCATCGATACCAACATCCTTCAACCAATCATTTTATTCATTTGTCTACAAAATTCATTTTATATATACAAAAGCAGAAATAAGATTACTAACGTAATGATAACTGATATAATGATAAAACTCAGTATCATTTCTATTGAACTATCAGTCTCCGTTTCTGTATGAGTCGCTTTTTTCTTCTCCAGGTTATATTCTTCTGCATCTATTTGAGTGATTGGCTTCTTTTTCATGCTAGCAGAACGTTTTTCAGCCTTTTTCATTCTTCTATACTCAGCAAGCGGATCCGTTGTCTCCATAATAGAGTTGTAAAACTTATCCAGCCATACAATATCTTCTTTTGTACAGATATCGTATTGGGATGTGTCTACATCGTGTACGTACATATTTCGCATATACCTATAATTTTTTAATTTTCGAAGAACATCATCCCAGAATGGAAGCTTTCTATTTCCATCATTTATTTCCTGCATTGTATCTATATATGTAGTAATCCCCTTGTCACTATTAAAAATCTCTCTACAAATTTTATCCAGATGCTTATACGATTCCATAAAAGCATCATTTAATTTTGACATCCCATTTATCCCCTATCTTATATTACCCAAAATACTCCTGCATCAAAGAATCAAACAGTAATTGTGCCTCATCTAGCGCTTTTTGCACTGCAACTTTTGATTTGTCTACGGCTCGTACAAAATCTGCGAACTGGTTTTGTAGTTCAATTGGTGCTACCGGAATTTTTATTGATTTGAATTTATCCATTGAAACATTATACATGGATCCACTTGTCCCTGTAGAAGCCGCTGAAAATTCATTCCTAATAGATTTACTACTTAATACATATTTCATATAAAACACATTTACACTACTTTTAAATTTTATTTTCCATAACTTATCCGGCAAAATTAATAACGGATAATCCTCCATAATAACCGCCGTAGCCCCTACCATTTCTCTTGTATTTGCCCTACTAAATATTAAATCTCCTTTTTCAGGTGTTACATACTTTTTTATATTTGCTTGGTCATCCAGTACTTTGCATTCTTCTGGAATAAAATATCCTTTTGTAACAGAACTTACCTTAAGAACGGCAATTTCATTGTCCTTTTTTTCTCTTTGTGTTCCGTTAGCACTCCACCCAGCTTCGCAACTTTTTAATAGTGTCTTAATCAAAAATATTTCATAGTTATGTGGATTATCTTTTACGTCCCCAAACATCTCGACAAATCGGGCCTTGATCAAAACATCTAACTGACAAAGTTTTTTACTATAATTCTCTAATATATTCCCAACTTTTTTCAAAACTTCAACAATTTCTTTTTGTCTATCAATAGATGGAACCGTAATAACTGCCTCTGTAAGATTGCCAAGCTTAATATATTTAATTACTCCACCAATAGCTTGTTTTCTTAATTCTTTAACGTAATCTTCCATAAAATAATACAAATACGGTATATATAGTTTGCCATTACTATTATCTTCAATAATATATGTTCTTTGATAGGCATCAAATTTTCCATTATAATATTTTACATTCAAATCACCATTACCAGCTACCAACACACATTCACAATCATAGGTGTATGTTGATATTCTCAATGGCTCCTTTGAACATGTAAAAAAAGGATATTTCCCATCCTCAGAAGAAGCATTTGCATCAAGTTTACCCGTTCGAATTTTTGTCAAATCGCTTACCCTTACTTTTTCCATTTTTCCCCACAAATCCGAATTGTCTAAATTCCGATTCTTTTCCTTTCCTATTTTTTCATCCCTTAGAATTCATTTTTTCAAATTCTACAACCTATCCTACAATCCCAGCAACTTCTCCAATTCATCCATTTCCTTACTTATCTCTTTCTCTATATCACGGATATTCGCCATAATTTCCGATGTTGGTGGATATTCTACCGGAATGTATTCCACTTCTTTATATTTATTGATACTGAGATCATATCCATTTTCTTCGATTTCTTTTTTCGGAACCATGAATGATTTCTCTGTACGTTTTCTGTCGGTTTCTTTATCGAGATTTTTGAATCTTTCGATAATGTCCAGGATATCATTTTCTTCGACAGGGGAACGTTTATCATCTAAGCTGAATCCATCTGCTGTCATGTCATAAAACCATACGTTATCTGTTCCGCCGTGTTCTGTTTTTGTGAAAATGAGTATGGCTGTTGAAACTCCGGCATATGGTTTAAATACACCAGATGGCATGGAGATTACGGCTTCTAGTCTCTGGTTTTCTACGATTTCTTTTCTTATTGCTTTATGTGCTTTGGAAGAACCAAATAATACTCCGTCTGGTACGATACACGCGCAGCGTCCGCCAACTCTTAAAATACGAAGGAATAATGCCAGGAATAAAAGCTCTGTTTTCTTTGTTTTACATACTTTCAGTAAGTCTCCTGCTACAGATTCTGCATCCAGACTTCCTTTAAATGGTGGGTTTGCGAGTACAAGAGAATATTTTTCTTTATCTTCATTCTGGTCGGATAAGCTGTCCCTGTATTCGATAATCGGATTATCTATTCCATGCGTCATCATGTTCATCGCACCGATACGGAGCATTGTTCTGTCCATATCATAGCCATGGAACATGTGATTCATGTAGTGGTCTTTCTTTTGTTTATCAAAGAAGATTTCTTCTTTTTTCTTTTCTTTTAAATACTCTCCCGCTGCAACCAGAAATCCTGATGTACCACAGGCTGGATCACAAATCACTTCGTCACTGGATGGATTCATCATCTCCACCATCATCTGAATAATGTGTCGTGGTGTTCTAAACTGTCCATTTCGTCCAGATTGTGCAATCTTAGAAAGAAGATATTCATACACATCCCCCCTGACATCGGCCGTCTGAATTTCATTCATCATCTTATAAATTTCATCCAAAGAATCTACTACCTTTGACAACACCAAAGGTGTCGGAAGTTTAAAGATTGCATCATCCATATATTTTGAGTAAGCACTGTTTTTATCGCTGTGTAAGGTCTTGATAAATGGAAACACCCACTCCTGCATTACAGAGTACATTCTGTCTGCCGGGAAATCACGAAATACGGACCATTTAAGCTGTGAGCCATCCAGCGTTCTTTCACCAATCTTAACCTCTTCTGAAAAAATACTCTGATATGGCAAGCCAAGCAAAACACTTTCTTTTGCCCGGATATTATCCACATCATCCAGATCGTGAATGAACATCAGGTACGTGATCTGCTCAATTACTTCAAGTGGATTCACTAATCCACCTGCTGCAAATATATCCCATAACCCATCAATTTTGTTTTTTAATTCGCCTGTAATCATTTGTTTTTCTCCATTCTCTAATTATTCCATGTATATTTAGTGTATTTTCCACTACCAATTTTTATCATCTGTACTGGTTGTCCCAGGTTCTTTCATCGCTTCTCCCCTTATAGCATAAATTTCCGAATTAACTTTCAATATTTTCTATTAATACTTAATCCTGAAATAATCCAGATACGCTTTATACCTGTCCTGTACTGTTAAACAAGTATCCATCAGATAACCCTTTTCATTATTCCATTCTTTTAACCCTCTATAATAAAACATCTTAATATCATCCTCGATAATAAACGGAACAATATTATATTTCAGGCATTCTTTAAATAAAATCAAGCGACCAACGCGACCATTTCCGTCCTGAAAGGGATGGATTCTTTCAAATTTCACATGAAAATCTAATATATCTTCTAAATTCTTTTTCTCTTTAGAATGATATTCCCTGAGTAATTGCTGAATTTTATCGGGAACTTCTTCTGGTAATGCGGTTTCCATGCCTCCAACCTCATTAGGAATCTTTTTGTAATCACCTACCGTAAACCATTCTTTTCTGGAATCACTGGTTCCATTTTTCAAGATCAAATGCAGTTCTTTAATAAAGTTTTCTGTTAACATTGCCTTTGCCTTGTCAATAATTAAATCTACACAGCGAAAATGATTTGCTGTTTCAACAACATCATCTACATTAATAATTTCATTTTCTATCCCAATCGTATTTGTTTCAAAAATATATCTGGTCTGATCATGTGTAAGGCGGCTTCCTTCCATATGGTTCGAATTATAGGTTAACTCAATCTGCGTTTTATGATAAATACCGCCGGAATATTTCTTTGCTTTTTCTTCCTGTAAAATATCTAATAACGTAGGTATATACTGTTTTTTCTTATTGGAACGCTCCGGTTTTTCTGCATCTTCCGGAATACTCCATACCTTTCCATTGAGAACCGCCCCTGGAACTCGTCCCTGTGCACAGTAATTCCTTACACTTCTTTCTGATATATTCCACTTTTTTGCTGTCTCCACAACAGAAATCATTCGCATCTGGCTTCCTCCCACATAACTTTATGTTGAATTCGTTATATTTCGTTGTGTATAGTATAGCACACTATCGGCAACAAATTCTATATTTTTTATTTTTTCAAAAATAATTTTGCCGTTTCTCAACTTCCTATCCCTTTCATAACCATCTGATGAATGCCCTGCTTTCTGCAAAATACACATCATAATTTGTGGGGGATTTTGCTCGAATAAGGACGGCATAGCGGGCTACATTGACTTGAATAAGAGCAAAATATACTGCAAATCAGAGGATGCAGATTGTGAGAATAATTTTTCAAACATGCTCTATCACATAAAATAAAAAATCCCATTCTATCAAATGGACTATCGCAGCAAGTAAAAATACGAGAACATATTTTTCGCAACGATTATCTTTCCATCTGATAAAATGGGATTCTTTCACCTTCGTCTGTTTATACTAACAAATTCGGATTAACTATATTCTATTCAGCTTTTCCGATAGAACCGAAGATTTCCATCTTTTCTTTTACAGTAGCTTTGATTGCTTCTGCACCAGGAGCTAATAACTTACGAGGGTCAAATCCTTTTCCTTCTAAGTCTTTACCTGCTTCGATATATTTACGTGTAGCTTCTGCGAAAGAAATCTGACACTCTGTGTTTACGTTAATCTTAGAAACACCAAGGGAGATAGCTTTTTTAATCATATCTTCTGGGATTCCTGTACCACCGTGTAATACGAGAGGCATTTCTCCAGTTAATTTCTGGATGTCATCTAATACATCGAACTGTAATCCAGCCCAGTTTTCTGGGTATTTTCCGTGGATGTTACCGATACCTGCTGCTAACATTGTTACACCAAGATCAGCGATAGCTTTACATTCCTGAGGATCTGCACATTCGCCCATTCCTACAACGCCATCTTCTTCTCCACCGATAGAACCAACTTCTGCTTCGATAGACATTCCTTTTTCGTTACAGATTGCTACTAATTCTTTTGTCTTTTCAACGTTCTCTTCGAATGGAAGATGAGAACCATCAAACATGATGCTGGAGAATCCAGCTTCGATACACTTCTTAGCTCCTTCATATGAACCGTGGTCAAGATGAAGTGCTACAGGTACTGTGATGTTTAACTCTTCTAACATTCCGTTTACCATACCTACAACAGTTTTGTATCCTGTCATGTATTTGCCCGCACCTTCGGATACACCTAAAATAACTGGGGATTTACATTCTTCTGCTGTTAACAGGATTGCTTTTGTCCACTCAAGGTTGTTGATGTTGAACTGTCCTACTGCATAATGTCCTGCTTTTGCTTTCTGAAGCATCTCTTTTGCTGATACTAATGCCATAATTATTAACCTCCATAAATATAAATATCTGCTTACGCAGTTGTCGATGTATGGTAGCATCGCCCTAAGTTATACGAACCTATTATAACCCCAGTTCAGAAAAAAATAAAGATAATTTTGTAATAATCTTATTATTATCATTATCTCGATCCACCGTCAGCAATTCACGATGCCTGAATAATCAGGTAGTGGCTGGCGATTCATTTCTGTCAGAACGGGATTTCCTATATTATTATATTAAATTTTTACTTAAATTCAAGACCGTATTTTTCGATCATTTCCTGACGTACTGCCATATACTTTTTGTTCTGTTTTTCTGTTGTGAGCTGCTGCATGATCTGTGGATATACTTCTGCAAATTCAGACTGTTCTCCACCTGTAAGCTCGTCTACACGAATTAAGTGATATCCGAAATCTGTTTTTACTGGTCCGATTACTTTGCCCACTTCTGCGGTAAATACTGCTTCATCAAATTCTTTTACCATCTGTCCACGGCCAAATGTTCCAAGGCTTCCGCCCTGTGCTTTAGATGGGCATGTAGAATATTCTTTTGCAGCGTCTTCAAATGTTTTTACACCGCTCTCGATTTCTTCTAATACTTTCTTACTTTCTTCTTCTGTTGCTGTAAGAATGTGTTTTGCTGTAGCTTTTGCTTCTTTTACGAACATTGTCTTATGCTCGTTGTAGTATGCTTCACATTCTTCCTGTGTTGCCTGGATATCTTTAATCTCCTGAGTTAAAGCGTACTGTCCTAAAAGTTCTCTCTTAACAGCTTCCATTGTAGCAAGGAAAGCTTCGTCCTGGTCATACTTTTTGTCATATCCAAGTTTTTCGAATAAGAAGTAGTTCGCATACTGAGTTAATGCCTGCTTTCTTCCTTCTTCTGTTGCTACATAAGCCTGCTGCTGTTCTGGAAGCTTGCTTAAAAATTCATTAAATTCTGTTTCTGTGATTTCTCTTCCTGCGGAAACTGCAATAATTTTCTCTGACATAATTCCTGTACCTTCTATACTAATAGAGTTTTAAAATAAAATTAAAAGCAGACAAATTGCTGTCTATGAGCGTTCAACATACAATATCACAACAAAACGATTTCTTTTTTATTGTAAGATCCGCATGCTTTACATACACTTATGAGGTATCGCTAGAGCGTGTTTAAAAAATGCTTTCTGCAAGATGTGCATCACAATTTGTGGGAGATTTTACCTGAATGAGGGCGGCGTAGTGGGCTACGTCAACTGAATGAAAGCGGCGTAATGGGCTACGTCAACCAAATGAAGGCAAAATATACCACAAATTGAGGTGTGCAGATTGCTGGAATGATTTTTCAAACACGCTCTAACTTCATTCAAAATTTTCAACAATGATACGTCTATATACACTTCTCAAGTATATCTCTGATTCTCTAATGTACCGTTCTCTAAATATCTGCCTTATGAAACTTCATTATACTATTAAAATAAGAAGGACTCTCCTTTTCTTTTTAATTTGTGACTTCCGTGATACCACAAATGTCATATATTGTATATAATAACACAGAACGGCTTATGTTTGCGAACTATTTCTTTGAATTTCTGCAAAAATATTTTTGATTCCCACTACAAAGTAAAGAAAAAATTACATTTTTCTCAAATATACGACAATGGTATTTCTGTACAATTCATTTTCTCTTTTATCTGTAATGATTCGTGTTCTTTTCCAAAAGTATACATAATTTCATCTTGATAAATAGTACCTGATATGGTAAAATTAGATACATAAAACGGGCTTTTTAAAGCACTAACATTTAACATTGGAAGGAGTTACAATATGTATTTAGACGAGTACAAACGCTGGCTTGCTGCTGACTTAGAAGATAGTGATCTTCATCCTGAGCTTGCCGGCATCGAGGGAAATGATGACGAGATTAAAGACCGTTTTGCAGTTGCACTGAAGTTCGGAACTGCTGGTCTCAGAGGTGTTCTCGGAGCTGGAACAAACCGTATGAACATCTATGTAGTACGTCAGGCTACACAGGGTCTCGCCAACTGGGTAAAAACACAGGGTGGCAACCAGACAGTTGCTATCAGCTATGACAGCCGTATTAAGAGTGATGTTTTTGCCAAGACTGCTGCTGCCGTTCTCGCCGCTAATGGAATTAAAGTTCGCATTTACGATGCATTAATGCCTGTTCCAGCACTTTCTTTTGCTACACGTTACTATGAGTGTAACGCAGGTATCATGGTTACCGCATCTCACAACCCAGCTAAGTATAACGGTTACAAAGCTTACGGTCCTGACGGATGCCAGATGACTGATGATGCAGCCGCTATCGTATACGATGAGATTCAGAAGACTGATGTTCTTACTGGGGCAAAATACATTTCTTTCGCAGAAGGTGTTGAGCAGGGACTCATCCGTTTTGTAGGAGATGATTGTAAGAATGCGTTCTATGAAGCTATCGAAGCACGTCAGGTTCGTCCAGGTCTTTGCAAGACTGCTGGTCTTAAGTTAGTATATAGTCCACTGAACGGTTCTGGCCTTGTTCCTGTAACAAGAGTATTAAATGACATCGGTATCACAGATATCACTATCGTTCCTGAACAGGAATATCCTAACGGATACTTCACAACATGCAGTTATCCTAATCCAGAGATTTTTGAAGCATTAAAGCTTGGTCTTGATCTTGCAAAAGAATCTGGTGCAGATCTTATGCTCGCTACTGATCCTGATGCAGACCGTGTTGGTATTGCTATGAAGTGTCCAGACGGTTCTTATGAACTTGTAACAGGTAATGAGATGGGTGTTCTGCTTCTTGACTACATCTGTGCAGGCCGCAAAGAATTAGGCACACTTCCTGAGAAGGCTGTCGCAGTGAAATCCATCGTTTCCACACCACTTGCAGACGCTGTTGCTGCTCATTACGGTGTAGAGATGAGAAGTGTACTTACAGGATTTAAATGGATCGGTGACCAGATTGCTTCCTTAGAAGCTGCTGGAGAAGTAGACCGCTTCATCTTCGGTTTCGAAGAGAGTTACGGTTACTTAGCTGGACCTTACGTTCGTGATAAAGATGCTGTAATCAGCTCCATGCTCATCTGTGAGATGGCTGCTTACTACAGAAGCATCGGAAGCTCCATCAAAGAAAGACTTGAAGAAATCTATGCTGAATATGGCCGTTACTTAAATGTTGTAGACAGTTTTGAATTCCCAGGTCTTACAGGTATGGATAAGATGTCTGGAATCATGCAGGGACTTCGTGATAACCCACCTGCATCTATCGCAGATAAGAAAGTTGTCAGCGTAACAGATTATAAGAATACAGAGGCTACTGGACTTCCAGCTGCTAACGTACTTACATACGGTCTTGATAATGGCGCAACTGTTGTTGTTCGTCCATCTGGTACAGAACCTAAAATCAAGACATACTTTACTACACTTGGAAAGGATCTTGCAGACGCTCAGGCAACAAAGGATGAATTAGCTGCTGCATTGGCTCCACTGTTTAAGTAGTTAAATTCTTATTTGCCGCAGGCAAGAAGACGCCCCCAAAGAAAGACAATACCCTATATTTGTGACTTTAGTCGCTGCAGGTTGAATGTTCGCTTAACCGCTCGCATCCAACCTTTGCTCCGAGGCCACAAATATAGGGTATTGTCTTTCTTTGGGGGCTGTCTTTGGCTGCCTAAGCAAAATCAGAATTTTTTCTTATATGCCATTCCCAAGCCATATGCTATAAATATAATCACAAATCTTATCACTGTATCTGTACTCAATAATGTCCCTGCCTGTATTTGTAAAACACATAAAACTACACAAAGGATAACTAAAAGTATTGTGTAGATTCTATTCAGATATTTTTTCATAAATTTTCTCCTTTAATTAATCTTTCAGCCTTTTAAAAATTAATACACCATTTTCCTCTTCTGTCCCATCCCTAAATCTTCCAACATTAATTCTGGCTTTGCTCCTACAGCCAAAAACAGCTCCCAAAAAGAGAAGATATCCTATATTTGCGACCTTATAGCGAGGATTGAATGTAAACCCGAAGCAAACATTCAACCCACAGTGATAGAGTCACAAATATAGGATATCTTCTCTTTTTGGGAGCGTCTCTCCCTGCCTGCGGCAACCCAGAATTATTCTACAGTAACACTCTTTGCAAGGTTTCTAGGTTTATCAACATCAAGTCCTCTTGCAACGCTTACATAATATCCCATTAACTGTAATGGAATAATAGCGAGTGTCGTTGTAAAATGCGGATCTGTCTTAGGCACATATACAACAAAGTCTACCATGTCTTCAAGGTAGTAACTTCCGTTCTCTGCAACACCCATCAGGTATGCGCCACGGCTCTTTACTTCCTGCATGTTACTCAGTGTCTTCTCGCAAAGGTGGCTCTGAGTAAGAACACCGATTACAAGTGTTCCATCTTCAATCAGGCTGATGGTTCCGTGTTTTAACTCACCTGCTGCGTAAGCTTCGGAATGTACATAGCTGACTTCTTTCATCTTCAGGCTTCCTTCCTGACAGATTGCGTAATCAAGTCCACGACCGATAAAGAATACATCGTGTGCGGATGCAAATTTATTAGCGAACCACTGAATTCGTTCTTTATCTGCTAAGATGCTTGCAACCTTTTCTGGAAGGAGCACGATCTCTTTGAGCATGCTATTGAGGGTAGATTCTTCAATCTCTCCTCTTACCTGTGCAGCGTACATGGAGAGGATATACATACAAATTAACTGTGTGCTGTATGCCTTAGTGGTAGCAACGGCAATTTCAGGTCCGGCTAAAGTGTACATAACGTGGTCTGCTTCTCTTGCAATACTGGAACCAACTACATTAACGATTGCTAATGTCTTTA
>OLOO01000869.1_pt1 | contig 23370 bp, 19 predicted proteins | sample 1672621 | NCBI WGS metagenome assembly OLOO01 (sample SAMEA3136706, study PRJEB25190) | human gut metagenome | biome: human gut; feature: human-associated habitat; material: faeces | place: Austria | collected 2013 | reverse complement strand
ACTTCGAGGGCGGCTGCTACGCAAAGGTCATCAACCTGGATAAGGACTCCGAGCCCGATATCTACAACGCCATCAAGCGCAACGCTCTGCTGGAGAACGTTACCCTGGATGCCGAGGGCCACATCGACTTCGCCGACAAGAGCGTCACCGAGAACACCCGTGTGTCCTACCCCATCAACCACATCCAGAACATCGTGCGCCCCGTTTCTTCTGCACCCGCAGCCAAGAACGTCATCTTCCTGTCTGCTGACGCATTCGGCGTGCTGCCCCCGGTCTCCATCCTGACCCCGGAGCAGACCCAGTACTACTTCCTGTCCGGCTTTACCGCAAAACTGGCCGGCACCGAGCGCGGCATCACCGAGCCCACTCCCACCTTCTCCGCATGCTTCGGCCAGGCCTTCCTGGAGCTGCATCCCACCAAGTACGCTGAGGAACTGGTGAAGAAGATGAAGGCCAGCGGCGCCAAGGCTTACCTGGTGAACACCGGCTGGAACGGCACCGGCAAGCGCATCTCCATCAAGGATACCCGCGGCATCATCGACGCCATCCTGAGCGGTGCCATCAACGAGGCTCCCACCAAGAAGATCCCCTACTTCGACTTCGAGGTTCCCACCCAGCTGCCCGGCGTGGATCCCGCTATCCTGGATCCCCGCGACACCTATGCTGACGCTTCCCAGTGGGAGGAGAAGGCAAAGGATCTGGCTGGCCGCTTCATCAAGAACTTTGCAAAGTACGAGGGCAACGAGCACGGCAAGGCTCTGGTCTCTGCCGGCCCTCAGCTGTAAGCTGAACCTCGCCTGAATCATAAGCAAACCAAAGGACGGGTCCCCGCAAGGGAACCCGTCCTTTTTGGTTGCAATCCGTATGCTTTTGTGTTACTCTGTCAAAAGAAGGGCACTGTGCTGCAGGCACAGGTGGTCAAGCTCCTCCGGCATCCGATGTCCGGGGGTGTTCAATTTTTTGTGATCCTCCGGACGGTACAAATGGTTACACAGGATACCCAAAGGAGGAGTCCATTATGGATGTTTTGAATATTGTTTTCAGTGCACTGAACCTTCTGGCTACAGTGATTGTTGGTGTCATTCAGGTGACCTGGATGATCTCGCGGGATGTCCTTCGGGGCAGCCCGCGCGCAAAACATTATTCCAAAAGCAAAAAAGATTGACCGCCTCTGTTCCCCAACCGAGCGGTCAATCTTTTTGACATAATGCCGGTAAGGAGCTGACCAATCTGCAGCCAGCGCCCTTCCTTTGCTTTTAGTATAGTGTCATCGTAACTTTTTGTCAAGATATTCTTGCAGGACGCCCGCTCATTCTCCTTCAAAAGCGTGGGTAAACGTTCCGTCGGTTGCGTTTTCCACACAAGTCTGCTATTCTGTGGAAAAGGATGTGATCTGCATGGACGCAAAAATGTTCGGTGCCTTTCTTGCCCAGGTGCGCAGGGCGCAGGGCCTGACCCAGGCCGAGCTGGCCGAACAGCTGCATGTGACCGACAAGGCCGTCAGCCGCTGGGAACGCGGCGTCGGTCTGCCGGACATCAATACGCTGGAACCTCTGGCCGACGCACTGGGCCTGTCTCTTGCGGACCTGATGCACTGCCACGACCCGGCACAGGAGCCGCCAACTGCGCCAGTCCCACTGGAAGATTTCTTTTCCATGCTGCGCCGCCGCCCTGTGGCGGACTGGCATTCTGTCCGCACTGCGCTGCTCCGGCTAAGTATCGCCCTGGCACTGTGGGGCATATTCGCCTGCCACGGAACACTTGCAGTTCACTGGCGTTCCCTCAGCGATGGTTCTTTACAAGCCGATGGCTGGATGTCCTCGTGGGTCGTTTTTCCGCTTCTGGCCGGAATGGAATTTCTCATGCTGGAACTCTGGAACAGCTTTGAACAGAGCGGTTTCTATCACCGTTACCTTGAAGCGTGCACCCTTCTGGATACACCGTTTTTACGCCTGACGCGGGTCATATTGGAACTGCTGCTTTTCTTCGGCTTTGGATTTTTGGTGCCCTGCGCGGAAATAACCATCATGCTGTTCAACTGAGATAAAAATCAGCCCCGGAACGACCATCATCGTTCCGGGGCTGGTTGCTTTTTATCGTTTATTTTGCCGCCTCAAATTCGGCCTCGATGTCCGCACCGGGGGCCGGGGTGGCAAGGCTGACCACCACGCAGGCTGCCAGCGAAAACAGGAAGGCCGGCAGCAGCTCATAGATGCCGAACACGCCGCCCAGCGGGCTGATGAGGTACTTCCACACAAAGACCATCAGGCCGCCGCAGAGCATCCCGGCCAGTGCACCCTGCCAGTTGCAGCGCTTCCAGAACAGGGCGCACAGCACCACCGCACCAAAGGCGCCGCCAAAACCGGCCCATGCAAAGCTGACGATGCCGAACACGCTGGAATCCGGGTCGCGGGCCAGCACCACGCCCACCACGCTGACGCAGATGATGGTAAGCCGGGCCGCAAACAGGCTCTGCTTTTCGGTGAGCTTCATATGGCCGAACTCCTGCAGGATGTTCTGCGAGACACTGGACGCCGCTGCCAGCATCTGGCTGTCGGCGGTGGACATGGTGGCCGCCAGAATACCGGCCAGGATCAGGCCCGACAGCACCGCCGCCAGCACACCGTGCTGTGCAATGAGGCTGGCAATGCGCACGATGAGGGTCTCGCTGGAGGAGCCGCTCAGGAATTCCAGCGCACCGGCTTTGGTCATGCCCAGGCCCACCACGCCGATGACGATGGAGGCCGTCATGGCAATGACCACCCACACGCTGGCAATGCGGCGGCTGAGCACCAGCTTCTTTTCGTCCTCAATGGCCATGAACCGCAGCAGGATGTGGGGCATGCCAAAGTAGCCCAGGCCCCAGGCCATGGTGGACACGATGTCCAGCAGGCTGTAGGAGGCGGCCATGCCGGTAGCAGCGTCGTGGCTGGCCGCCATGGTCAGGTAGCCGGAAAGGCTGTGGGCGTTTTCCATCACGGCACCCCAGCCCCCGGCCACACCGATGCCGTAGGCCAGCACCGCCACCAGTGCGATGCTCATGACCACCGACTGGATGAGGTCGGTGGTGGTCACGGCCCGGAAGCCGCCCAGAATGGTGTACCCCACGATGACCAGTGCGGACACGATCATCGCGATCATGTAGTCCACGCCGAACAGGCTGTGGAACAGCTTGCCGCAGGCCGCAAAGCCGGAAGCCGTGTACGGGATAAAGAACACGATGATGATCACCGCGCCCAGCGCGTTGAGCAGGTTGCGCTGGTCATGGAACCGCAGCGACAGGAACTGCGGCACCGTGATGGCGTCCAGATTGGCCGAGTAGCGCCGCAGCCGCCGGGCCACGATGAGCCAGTTGAGCCAGGTGCCCACAGCCAGGCCGATGGCCGTCCAGCCCGGCGACGCAATGCCGGTGAGGTAGGCAAGGCCGGGCAGGCCCATCAGCAGCCAGCTGGACATATCGCTGGCTTCGGCGCTCATAGCAGTGACCAGCGGGCCCATCTTGCGGCCGCCGAGGTAAAAGTCGGTGCTGTCCTCGTTGGACTTGCTGTATACAAAGCCCACCAGCAGCATGCCCACCAGATAGATCACAATGGTGGCAATGATGCAGACATTTGTCATAAAGGTTCCCCCTCTCGTTTGGCTTTTCCCGCGCAGCGCGCGGGGAAAGGATGGTGTTATTTTATCACAGTAAAGTAGCAAGGTACAGCATTTTGCGCCTGCACGGCTGATTTTCGCGCTTTTGTGGGGATTTCCGGCTCAGAACGCCGCATTTTCTGCCACTTTGCCAATAGAATTTCTCCCCTATCCGCCTGTGCGGAGCGGCGCTTCTGCTGCTTTGCGCTGTCTTTTTAAAGCGGGCTGTGCTATAATCAGACCGGATTTCGGGATATTTATTACTACAGGGAGATGTTTTTATGCAGAATATTACCATTCGGAATGTATCTCTGGCCGATGCGCCCCGCATTCTGGAGATCTACGCCTGGTATGTGGAGCACACGGTCATCACCTTTGAATACGACGTACCCTCACTGGAGGAATTTGAAGGCCGCATGCGCCGCACCATGCAGAAATACCCCTACCTGGTCATCGAGTGGGACGGCCGGGTGGAGGGCTACGCCTACGCGGGGCCCTTTGTGGGCCGGGCCGCCTACGACTGGGCCTGTGAGCTGACCATCTACCTGGACCACGACGCCCGGAAACACGGCATGGGCCGTGCCCTGTACGAGGCACTGGCCGACCGGCTGCAGGCCATGGGCATCCTGAACCTGTATGCCTGCATCGGCTACCCGCAGGCGGAGGACGAATACCTGACCCGGAACAGCGCCCGGTTCCACGAGCATCTGGGCTTTGCACTGGTCGGCACCTTCCACAACTGCGGGTACAAGTTCGGCCGCTGGTACGACATGGTCTGGATGGAAAAGATCATCGGGGAGCACCGCCCCGACCAGCCGCCCGTGCAGCCCTACATTTACTAAGCCCCACACGCAAACAGCCCCGGACTTTTCAACAAGTCCGGGGCCGTTTGTTTAGAATGAAGGAGAAAATCCGGGAATGTCAGATGGTTTTACACCGCCGGGCCGCCGCGCTCGGCGTCCAGTGCCGCGCGGAACTTCCGGTTGGAGACTGCGTTCTGCCCAAAGCCGATGAGCGCCCGCAGCAGGCCGATGATCCAGAAGCCCTTTGCTTCCATCACGATGCCGTCCACCGTCTCCTGCCCGACCATGCCGCCGGTCATCTGGGCCAGCGCACGGACAGGCATGTTGTACTGGAACAGCAGGTTCAGGTCCGGCGTGCCCTCGCGGGAGCTGCGCTTGAGCAGGGTGTGCAGCACAGCCCAGGCCAGCCAGCACAGCGGACTGCGGCTGTGGTTCAGCTCACCCAGCGTCATGGTCTGGTCGATGTGGGGCTTGTCCTCCGGGATGGCGTGGCCCAGCAGGGCCTCAAAGGCGGCATCCGGCACATTCTTGATGTCAGCGGTGCGGTAGCACTGCACAGCCTTGCCAGCATAGGGGTCCGGAGCACCAGTGCCCTGCACGGGCACCTCGGCGCGCAGGCGGATGTCCTGTACGCTGGCACCCACCAGCAACTGGTAGCTGCCGCCCTCGGTCTCCCAGCGGTCCGTTTTCACGTTCCAGTAGCGGAAGGCCTTGTCGTCCAGCGGAATGGTCACGGTCTTGCACTCGCCCGCCTGCAGGAACACCTTGGCAAAGCCCTTCAGTTCCTTTTCCGGGCGGAACACGGCTGCGTCGGCCTTGGCCACATACAGCTGTGCGATCTCGGCACCGGCGCGGCTGCCGGTGTTGGTGATGGTAAAGGTGACCTTGTCCGCGTCCGCTTTCAGGTCGGAGTAGGCAAAGGTGGTGTAGCTCAGGCCGTAGCCGAAGGGATAGCGCACCGGCACATGGGCCGTTTCGTAGTAGCGGTAGCCGATGTACAGGCCCTCGCGGTACTCCACGTTCTGCTGTTTGCCCGGGAAATACCGGGCCGCCGGGGTGTCCTCGTAGGTCAGGGGCAGAGTCTCGGCCAGCTTGCCGCTGGGGTTCACCCGGCCGGTGAGCACGTCCATGACGGCACCGGCACCGGCCTGCCCGCCCAGATAGGCGTGCAGCACTGCCTTGCAGCGGCTGACCCAGCCCGTTTCCACCACGCTGCCGGCGCTCAGCACCACCACGAGGTTCTCGTTGGCCTGCGCCACAGCTTCCAGCAGCTGCTTCTGGTTCTCCGGGATGCAGATGTGGCTGCGGTCCAGGCCTTCGCTCTCGCTGGACTCGTCCAGACCCATGCAGAGCACCACCACGTCGGCCTTGCGGGCCAGTGCGGCGGCCTCTTCCACAAAGGCCGGGTTGGGGGTGCCGCTGCGCTCATACCCTGCGCAGAAGCCTGCCAGCGTGATGTCGTCCGCCTCGGCGGCGTCCTTCAGGTTGTCCACGCGGGTAGCGTTCACCGAGCTGGAGCCTGCGCCCTGATAGCGGGGCGTCTGCGCAAAATCACCGATGAGGGCCACGCTCTGCCCGGGCTTGAGGGGCAGCAGGTCATCCTCGTTTTTCAGCAGCACCACGCTTTCGGCGGCGGCACGGCGGGCCAGCGCATGATGGGCGTCCCGGTCGAACCGCTTCGGTGCGGCCTTGACTGCCGCATCGGTGGTGAACACCAGCTCCAGCAGCTCGTCCACCCGGGCATCCACCGCGGATTCCGGCAGACGGCCCTCCGCCACGGCCTGCATCAGCCGCTTGGCCGAGCCAAAGCCGGGGCAGGGCATTTCCAGCGTGGAGCCTTCGCGCACACCCTCCACATGGTCGTTGGAGCCGCCCCAGTCGGTGACCACGGCCCCGTCATAGCCCCACTCGCCGTGCAGGATATCCTGCAGCAGGTGATGGTTCTCGTTGGCGTAGGTGCCGTTGACCCGGTTGTAGGAGGTCATGATGCACTTGGGCCTGCCCTCTTTCACGGCGATCTCAAAGCCGGTGAGGTACAGCTCCCGCAGGGTGCGCTCGTCCAGCACGCTGTTGCTGGCCATGCGGCGCAGCTCCTGATTGTTGGCGGCAAAGTGCTTGGGGCAGGCCGAAACGCCCACCGACTGGATGCCGCGCACATAGCCTGCTGCCAGCTTGCCGGACAGGTACGGGTCCTCCGAGAAATACTCGAAATCGCGGCCGCACAGCGGGCTGCGCTTGGTGTTCAGGCCGGGGCCCAGGATCACATTGACGCTGTAGGAAGCGGTCTCCTCGCCCAGCGCTTTGCCGATCTCCTCGCCCAGGGCGGGGTCCCAGCTGTTGGCCACGGTAGCCGCCGTGGGGAAGCAGGTGGCCGGCTCCGCGGGGTTCAGGCCCAGATGGTCGGCCGGGCCCGCCTGTTTGCGCAGACCGTTGGGGCCGTCCGACAGCCAGATGGCCGGCACCCCCTTGTTGGGCAGGGCATGGGTCTCGAACACGGTGGCACCGGAAAGCAGGGCGCATTTTTCCCGCAGGGACAGTTTGGCGATCACATCTGCATGTTTCATTTGGCTTCACCCTCCGGGAAAATGATCTTATAGATGGGGAAATAGATCACCATCTGCACGCCGCCGTTGATCACGGTGATGAGCACATTGTACACCGCCGGGGAGAAGAACTGCTTGCACAGGGGCACATACAGGCCCATGAGGAAGCTGCACACGATGGTGATGAGCACAAAGGCGATGACGTACCACAGGATCTGATACCAGATGTTGCCCTTGGACTTGAAGGTGATGTTGCGCTGCATGGGGAAGTTGACGCACTGCGCCAGGAACAGGGTGATGGCAAAGGCGGCAAAGTAGCCCATGCCGCCGGTGGCGTCCCCGGTGACCGGGTAGTTGAACACATAGGTGTCCACCGGGCCAAGGTTCAGGTGGATGAGCTGGCAGGGGATGCTGCACCAGTCGGTGTGGGCGTAGAACAGCCCCGGCAGAAAGGTGAGCAGCAGGTACTGCAGCAGGGTGACCAGCATGGAAAAGGCATAGAACTTGATGAACTGCCCGGCCAGCTTGGCCAGCTTGGGGTTTTTCTCTGAAATGGACATGGGTATTTACTCCTTATGAACTTGCACGGCAGCCACGGCAGAACCAACGGTGCTGTCGGCTTGCAGGGTCACACAGCCTTCGGTGCCAGCTTCCACGATGGCCATGGCCTCGCCCCAGTAGGGGGCGGTCTGGCTGGTGCGGTAGCCCTGCAGATTGAAGGGGCAGGCATTGCCCAGCGCCAGCAGGCGGCCGCCGGTCACCTGCACCCGGATGGGCTCCCGCACAGTGGGCTTGAGCACGCCGTTCTGGTCGGTGTAGCGCAGGCGGATGTAGCACAGCTGGCCGGGGCGCAGCACGGCTTCCTCCGGCTCGGCCCGCAGCTCGGTGGCAGGGCCGGCGGTGGTCAGCGCACAGCGGCCGGTCTCCTGCCCCGCTGCGTTGTAGGCCACAGCCTCCAGCGTACCGGGCTGGTACGCACAGCGGAAGCGGAACAGGCAGTCGTTTTTCGCATTCTTGCGGGCGATTTCCTTGCCGTTGAGCACCAGCGCAGCGGAAGCCGCGCGGGCATAGACCTCCACCTCAGCCTGCTTTCCCTCGCAGCCGGGCCAGGTCCAGCTCGTCATGGCGTCGGTCATCTTCCAGGCCGAGGGCGAGTGCTTGTCGCCGGTGTGGTTCACCGGGCGCACGGCCAGGAACGGCCCTTCGGCCTGTTCCAGCGCCACCCGGGTATACAGGGCCTCACCCAGCGGCTTGCCGGTCAGGTCGATGCGGCCGGAACCGGCGCTCACCCAGCCAAGGCCGCCGTCAAAGCGGGGCGCGTTGTCGGCATACTCCCAGCTGCCCACCATCACTTCGCCCAGGTAGTCCATACCGGCCCACACAAAGTCACCGATGAGCCGGGGTTCTTTCTTGGCCAGCTCCCGGAACCGGTAGGCGTCGCTGCAGAAGGTCTCGCTGCCCAAAATCAGGCGGTCGGGGTATTTTTTCAGGTCGTGCTCGTAGCGGTAGATGCCGTAGTTGTAACCGGCAATGTCCATGTTGGCAAAGGCGTCGCGGGTCTTGACGTCGCAGCCATGCAGGGTGGCACCGTGCTTCATGAACTCGCTGCCCAGCAGGCCCGCCAGATTGTTGAAGAACTGGCTGCCCACGGCCTTTTTCTTTTTGGTGGCGTCCTCGGCCTGCTTTTTGGCTTTTTTGTCGCTGTACACACCAAATCCGATGGAACTGAGGAAGTTGAAGAAGATGTTCACACCGCAGGTCACCGGGCGGGTGTCATCCAGGCGGTGCAGATACCGGGTGAGCTGCTTCGTCAGGGCAATGCCCTTTTTCTGAGCCGTCTCGCTGACCTCATTGCCGGTGGAATACAGGATCACACAAGGGTGGTTGTAGTCCTTCTTGACCATGCTTTCCAGGTCGCTGCGCCACCAGTCGTTGAAATAGTCCACATAGTCGTGCTCGGTCTTGTGGATGTACCAGTGGTCGATGTACTCATCCATCACCAGCATGCCCTGCTCGTCGCAGGCGTCCAGCAGGGCCTTGGAACAGGGGTTGTGGGCCGAGCGGATGGCGTTGTAGCCGTTCTCGTGCAGGATGCGCACCTTGCGGCGCACCGCATCCGGGTGGCACACTGCACCCAGCAGGCCGTTGTCGTGGTGGATGCAGGCACCCTGCAGGATGATCCGGCTGCCGTTGAGCAGCAGGCCCTCCCTGCCCCAGGCAAGGCTGCGGATGCCAAAGCGGGCCGCTGCCGTGTCGGTGCTGTAGGCCGCCTGCAGGGTGTACAGCTGCGGGTGCTCCGGGCTCCAGAGCGCTGCCTCCGGCAGTTTCAGGCGCACCGGCTTTCCGGCCTCAGCGGACGCACTGGCCAGCACGGTAGTGCCGTCCAGCACCTGCAGCTGCACGGTGCCGGGGGCGCTGGCCGCCGCCGTGACTTCCACTTCCGGCGGGTCGATGGACACGGTGTGCACCCGCAGGCCGTCCAGCAGCAGGTGTGCTTCCGGGCCCACCCACAGGGTGACCGGGCGGTAGATGCCCGCGCCGGAATACCAGCGGCTGTTGGGCTGGTCGGCGTTGCGGGCGATCACCTGCAGCACGTTTTCGGCATCAAAGTCCAGCTTCCCGGTCAGGTCTGCCTTGAAGTCGGTGTAGCCGTAGGGGTTGAACGCCAGCTTCTCGCCGTTGAGCCAGACTTCGGCGTTGTGGTACACGCCCTCGAATTCCAGCACAAGGGTCTGGCCCTGCAGGGCTGCATCCGGGGTGAAGCGTTTTTCGTAAAGGTAATCATAGCCCTCGTACCAGCCGGTGTTGGTGCCTCCGGGGGCCGTCTCGGTACGGGGTTCGGCCAGTGCCGCATCATGGGGCAGGGTGACCGGCACGGCCGGCCCCTCTTCCAACAGGTGGCGGCAGGTCCAGCCGGTGTTGAACGAACAGGCGATCACAGGCATCTGCCTCCTTTCATTTGATCACAAGATAAGGTCCGGAACCCAAAATACCGCCCGGCAGAGCTTCTCCGCCGGGCGGCTGGGGGATTCATCCGTTCTTTGCGGAGAAGCCTTCCACGATCAGGGTCACGATGCCGACCAGGTAGCACACGGCACCCACGATGGAGATGTGCAGGGCCGTGGCCTCAGAAGCCGGATAGTTGACCGGGATGAAGTAGACGTCCGCAGCCAGCGAAACGCGGGCCAGAACGAATACGGCGAAGCTGCCGATCAGGCAGACATTGGCTGCCACCAGCAGCACGTCATTGACCACGGCGGGCAGCTTGCTGCCGGCGAACTGGCGCAGAGCCAGACACACCAGCGCGGCCACGGTGAGCACCACCGGCAGGGTGCTGGTGGCCGAAGCCGCCAGATAGCCCACCATCGAGGTGTAACCATAGACTGCAAGGCCGATCACACTGGCCACAGCAGCCACGATCGTCTTCGTGTTCAGTTTCGTTTTCATGGCTCAGGCCTCCTTTGCAGTCTTCTGCTTCTTGCTCTTGACCGCAGACACGACGTACAGCAGGGCGCACAGTGCGGTGAGGGCTGCAAAGCCGTAGATGCACACGCGGTAGGTCATACGCCACCAGGTCATCACGCTGATGGTGCGGGTGGTGGAGTTGACGCCGTTCATGGCGGCACTGTTGGCCAGAGCGTACAGCAGGTAATGGATGTTCTGCTTGATGGCCAGCAGCATGGTGCGGTCGCCCTTCAGAGCGTCAGCATTCCAGTAGGTGATGCTGTCGTCCTTGCCGAAACCGCAGAATGCGGTAGTGCCGGCCAGGATGGACTCCTTGGGAGAAGCATGCAGGGTAACACCGGTAAAGTCGGTGACGTTGTAGCCCTTGAAGCCCCACTCGTTGCGCATGATCTGCACCTGGACACCAGCGTTTGCGCTGGAGGCCACAGCACCGATGCGGTTGTAGGAGCTCATCACGCCCAGAGCACCCACAGTGTAGGTGTCATCGCGGGAAGGATCTGCCTCGAAGGAAGCGGGCTTGCCGTTGCCCTCAAAGGCCTGCTGCAGGTTGCGCAGCTCCAGCTCACGGGCCTTCTGCTCAGTCATAAAGACTGCGATGCCGGAGCGGTTGATCTCCTGATCGTTGAAGGCGGCGTGCTTGATGTTGACCAGGGTGCCCTTGCTCTGAGCGCCCTGCACCACAGCGGAACCGGTGTAACCGGACAGGACGGGGTCCTCGGAGTAATACTCTGCGCCGCGGGCGTTGTAGCCGTGACGATGGATGTTCATGCCGGGGCCGATCATGATGGGCAGGTTCAGCACCAGGGTGCTCTCGCCCAGGGTGATCTCACCCACGCGGTAGGCCAGTTCCTTGTTCCAGCTGTAAGCAATGTTCTCCGGGGTGGGGCCGACGCGGGTGCCGTAGTCGTAATCGGCAGCATCTGCATACGGGGTGCCCTGGTAGCTGCCCTCGGTCAGGTAGTGCGAGTCGGAACCGTTGGGGCCGTCGTCGGCTGCGTACTGCAGCAGGCCCACAGAGTCGATGTTCTGGATGTTGTGGAAGGCGTTGGAGGCAAAGTTCAGGAACTCGTCGATGGTCACTTTGCCGACCAGCTCATCCCAGCGGGGATCGTCGAAGTCAGCGCCCTTCAGGTCGTTCAGGGTCAGGGTGCTGGTGGTGTCGCCGAACACGATGTCCGAAGTGTCCTCATCGGTCTTGATGTCGATGAAGTCGTTCGCCAGCAGGGTGGCCAGACGGCCCTCGGCCTTCAGGCCGGTAATGGTGGTGGAGAAGGTGCCGTCCCAGTCGCTGCGGGACAGATAAGTAGCGGTGCCGGGGATGAAGGTGTTGATGTCCATGGAGTAGTCGCCGTCGCTCACTGCGTTGGTGATCTCCACGCCGGCCTTGCTCACAGAGAAGGTGTCGGCATCCACAGCGCCGTCCCAGGTCCACTGGTAGGTCTTGGAAGCATCGCCGTCGGCGGTCATGCCGTCGGCAGTGGTCTTGCCCTGAGCAGCCAGGATGTTGTTCAGCGCATCATGGGCGTCAGAGCCGATGGCGAAGTAGTAGTCGCCCGGGTCCACGATGAAGGTCTTGGCGTTCTGGCTGTCGTAGCTGGCCAGCAGGCTCATGTCCACATTCATGGGAATGGTCTGGCTCTCGCCGGGCTGCAGGGTGTTGGTCTTTTCGTAGTCCATCAGCTGCAGGGCGGACTTTTCGATGCCGTTCTGCTTGTCGTAGTCGGTGTAGGGTGCGCTGGCGTACAGCTGCACGACAGCCTTGCCGGCCACATCGCCGGTGTTGGTGGTGGTCACGGTCACGGTAGCGGTGCGCTTGTCACCGGTGATGACCACGCTGTCCAGGGTCTGCTCAAAGGTGGTGTAGCTCATGCCGTAGCCGAAGGGATAGACCACCTCGTTGTCGTAGCTCCAGGTTCCATCGCTGGTGGCCACGGTGCCGTCGGCGTTGGCGTAGGTACCAGCAGAGGCATTGGCACCGCCGTTGCCCAGCACGATGTCCGCATAACGGGTCTCGTAGTAACGGTAGCCGGTGTAGATGCCCTCGGTCTCGATCAGGTAGGAGTTGACGCTGGTGCCCTCAGCAAAGTCCGAAGCGTTTGCCCAGGGGATGTTGCCAAAGTTCTGCATGGCGGGAGCCAGTGCACCGTTCTTGACGAAGGTATCGCCCAGATGGGCAGAGGGAGCCACGGTGCCGTTCAGCACGTCGGCCACGCCGTAGAAGCCATAAGCACCGGGGTAGCCCACCCACAGGATGGCGTCAATGTCGGGGTCCTCTTCCAGGTTGGAGATCTCCATGGGGTTGGCTGCGTTTACCAGCACGATGACCTTGTCGAAATTGGCCTTTGCTTTCTCGATCATGGCCATTTCTTCATCGCTCAGGCTCAGGATGTTGCCGTTGACGGTGTGCACGCCGTCTGCCAGGCCTTCCTCGCCGGGGTAGTATGCACCGGCTTCGCCGCCGACACGGCTCACCACCACGATGGCAGCGTCGCCGTACTCGGTGTACTTGGACTCAAAGTCAGGGTTGAGCTGCTTGAGCTCGTCCAGGGTCAGCTCGTGGGGATCATCGTAAGCGGTGATCTCGGCGTAAGCCGGCAGGATGCCGCCGCCGAACTGGGGCTTGGTCCATTCCTTGTCCGCAAAGAATGCCTTGTAAGCCGCCAGGGTCTCCGGGTTCAGCTGGAAGCCGCGCTCGGTAAAGGCGTCAAAGATCTGCACGGTGGACTTGCCGTCCGGCACGCTGCCGCCGCTGTTGCCGTAAACAGGAGCATAGCTGCGGACGCCCAGCATGGTGATCTTGGCATCCTTGGCCAGAGGCAGGGCACCGTTCTCGTTCTTCAGCAGGGCAAAGGTCTCCTGCGAAGCCTCGATGGCGAAGTCCTTGAAGCCCTCGTAGGCTTCTTTGGCCGTGGTGAATTCCGACTTGTAGGTCCAGGCATCGGATTCATCATCCGACTGCTCGGTCACAGTCTGGGTGCTGCGGGTGCCCAGGAAGGCATCCACAGAGGTGCGGTAGAGCTCCAGGATGTTGCCTGCCATCATGGAAACGGCCAGAAGCAGGGCAAACACCATGGTCAAACCGCGCCACAGGTTTTTCTTCTTCAACATTTTGTCCTCCTTTGAAAGTTGTCCGCTCTCCCCCTGTGCGGTGCGGAAGCAAACGCCGCACAAAAAGAAACCGGCAGAGTGATTCAAAGCTCTGCCGATAGTATAGAGGTTTTGTGAATATTTACAACAGATTTTTCCCAAACTGTCATTTTGGGGCCCTGAACTGTCATTTGAGCGGCAGGAGCGCCACCAGACGGAACATGCCGTCCTGTGCCTGCATCGTCAGGGTGCCGCCGTGCTGCTGCACGATGCGGCGGATGCTCTTAACGCCAAAACCGTGCCACCGGGCGTCCCCCTTGGTGGTCTGGGGCAGGCCGTCCACAAAATGCAGCGGCTCGGCGGCGCAGTTCTCCATGCGGATGAGCAGCATGCCCCGCTCGGCCCGCACCTGCAGGCCGATGTAGCGGCGGTCCGGCTCCAGCGGGGTCACCGCTTCGATGGCGTTGTCCAGCGCGTTGCCGAACAGCGAGTACACCTCGCCGGGCTTCAGGAAGTCCAGCTTTGCACCGTCGGCGATGTAATCCAGCTGGATGCCGCGGCCCTTGCACACGATGGAGCGCTCCGCCAGCAGCACGTCCAACGTCTCGTTGCCGGTCTTGACCGTGGAGTCGTAGATATCCACCGCCTTTTTCAGCTCGTCCAGCTCCTCGGTCGGCACCCGGCTGCCCAGCGTGTACAGCTGCTTGCGGATGTCATGGCACTTGATGTTGATGAGCTCCACCGTCTCCTTGGACAGCTCCATCTGCTGGCGCTGCTGGCGCATCATCTGCTGCAGCACCATGTTGTCCCACTCGGCGTCGCTGCGCTGCAGAATCTCACACAGCAGGAAGAACAGCAGGATGGTGGTCACCTCGTCGTAGACGCTGTAGGTAGTAAAGATGCGCGGGGCACTGTCCACACTAAAGGCGTTGAACAGGTTGACGAAGATGTTCATGCTCAGCTGGTAGCCCACCATGATAAAAGTCATCGTGCGCCCGGGCAGTGTGCCCAGATTGCGGCTGTGCAGCCGCCGGGTGAGGGTCAGGCAGCACACCGCGAACAGCAGCACGAAAAGGCCCAGATAGACCCACCGGCTCCAGGCCCAATACTGCCGATCCATGTGATACACCGCATTCTGCAGCAGCTTGGCCCCCCGGTAGATGATGTGCTGCATGGTGCCCGCAGCCGTGGCGTAGAACACCGCCCACGCTGCCGCGATGCGGAAGCACAGCCGGATGCCCACCGCCGCGATGCTCCACAGCAGAAAGGTGCGCAGCGACTCGGTGTAGAGGTTGTGGGGCACCTGCTCCCACACGATGGTAAAGCAGGCCTCCGCCAGCAGGATGCCGGTCAGCCGCGCCGCAAAGCGCTCCTGCCGCTCCAGCTTCCAGGTGGTGGCCGCCACGCACGCCAGCAGTTCCAGCACATAGCCGTGGCGTTCAAACAGATCGATGACCGTACTCATAGCACAAATTCGTTGCCCATACTGCGGGCCAGCTCCTCCATGAATTCCTTTTTGCGCAGACGGCTGATCTGCAGCTTCTCCCCGTTGGAAAGCACCACGTCGCTGCCGGTGACGGTCTGGATATGCTTCTGGTTGACCAGATAGCACTTGTTGCAGCGCAGAAAACCCTTGCCGTGCAGCCGCTGTTCGGCGTCCTGCAGGGTTCCGGTGCCCGGCAGCTGGCCTTTTTCGGTGTGATAGGTCAGCTTGTGGCCCTGCACCTCGATGTAATAGATCTCCCACAGCAGCAGCAGCTGGGTGCCGGTGGGCAGGGCCACCATCACGCTCTCGGCGGCGGCGCGCCAGCGCTGGGCCGCACGGTCCAGCTTGATGCTCAGCGGCCCATACTGGGCAGGCTTGATGATGTAGTCCAGCGCATCCACCTCATAGCCCTTGACCGCAAACTGGGCCATGTTGGTCACAAAGATCAGGATGACCTGCCGGTCGATCTCCCGCAGGCGGTGGGCCGCCTCCATGCCGTTGATGCCCGGCAGCTCGATGTCCATGAACACGATGTCATAGTCGGCACGGTAATGTTCCAGAAACGACGCCGCATCCCCGAAGGCCGTGGTCTCCAGCGGGATATCCCGCTCTGCCGAGTAGCGGGCAAGGCATTCTTTCAGATGTTCCAGCTCTCTGGGGCTGTCCTCCACGATCGCACAGCGCAGCATCCGGTTCTCCCCTTCACAAAAACTTTTCGGAATCAGTATAGCGCAATCTGTGAAAATTGGCAACAATTGCCCTTGCACACCATAAACAACCACCAGCTGAGCTGGTGGTTGTTCCTTCATTTTTGTCGATTCGTGTCCATTGGGAAACAGCTGAAGGTTTTTCACGCTCCCAGGGTCCGGCCTTTCCCATATTGCAAAAATCAAAATACTTTCAACATTCAATCAAAAAACAAGGCAATGTGTTGACTTTTGCGGAAAGTCTTGCTATAGTATGAGATACAAGGATTCCATATAGGTTCTGCGTGAGAGAATGAGAGACGCACAACAGCCCCTTTCGGCTTGTGGTGCGTCTTTTTCTTTTTGCAAGGTTGGAATCTTCTCTGCGTTTTTCCGTGTGCACCGGAAGTACAGCAGTCCCAAAGACCCGATGGGAGAATGGCCATTCCCGTCCATCATCACAAGAATGACACGATACCAAGAGACTGTCAAAAGGAGAACAGAATCATGAAAAAGATTTCGCGGAAAAGTTTCCTGAAGCTGGCAGCCGCCACCACTGCCGGAACTGCTATGGCTCCCGCTCTCATGGGCTGTGCCTGGCCCGACACGCAGGACCACACCCCCTACAAAGGCGATATCGTGTTGCTGCTGAGCAACGATATCCACTCCAATCTGGGTACTTCTAAGATCATGAGTACGGACGGCTCTACCCGGATCACCGGCGGCGTGGCGCGAATGGCCGCCGCACAGGCCGGGGTACGCCACCGAGCCTTTGGCAAAACCCTGACCTTGGACGGTGGTGACTACTCCCAGGGAACTCCTTACCAGGACGGCTATCAAAAGGGCTGGGAGATCCTGGCCCTGGCCGAAATGCAGGTAGATTTCTGCACCCTGGGCAACCACGAATTCGACGTGGGCGATCAGGCCGTCGAAAACTCCTGGGTCAACGCCCGGAAAAACCGGCTGCGCTACGGGGTCTACCGCAAACTGCCCCAGTTGCTGGTATCCAATATGTTCATCAAATACAACGCCAACGGCGAGCCGATCTCTTATACCAGCGCCGACATCCGCCCCAATGACCTGAGCACCAATGCTTTTGGTGCCGGGGCCTACGCCAAGACCGGGGCCAAAAACTACGCCATCCGCCAGGTAGCAGGCTACAGGGTGGGTCTGTTTGCCCTGGAAGGCGAGGAGTCCTACGGCTACTGCAAGAACTCGGACCTGACCCGGATGGACTGTGCCGAGGTTGCCAGAGTCTATGCCCGTTTCCTCAAGGAGGAGAAGGGCTGTGATCTTGTCATCGCCATCAGCCACTGCGGCATGGAAGAGGACCGGGCCACCGCGCGGGCTCAGGAAGGCTTCCTGGACGTGATCCAGAACGCTCACGACCATCTCGCCTATGACCAACCCATCGTGGAAAACGGCGTGATCATGACCTCCACCGGCTGCTATGCTCAAAACCTGGGCGTGCTGAGCCTGCAAAAAACATCTGCCGGCTGGACCTGGGTGCCCGAGGAGACCTGCTGCTATGAGCTGACGAAGGCATACGACTACGAGGATCCCCGGGATCTGTCACCGGAAGCTCTGGCATACCGGAGTATGCAGGATCTTCTGGCCCGCTACGACGCAGACCTGACGGCACCGGACGGCTATTTCTCCAAGCTGGGTCTGGACGATGTAACGCCGGACAGCGTGGTGATGACCATCCCCACCGGCTACGACTATATCCAGTACGAAGACGGAAAGGCCATCGGATACACTTACATCCAGTCTCCTGTCACCGCCTTTATCTGTGATTCCTTCAATTATGCCTCCGGCTCTCAGGTATCCTTCGTGTTCGGCGGCTACGTCCGCACTGCGCTGTATCAGGGTGACTTTACCGTCGCGGACGCCTTCAACGAGCAATCCACCGGTGAATCGGCGATCGACCACAGCGCGGGCTCCAGTCTGGTGGTCTGCGACTTGTCCGGTGCACAGCTGGCATCCATCTGTGTCTTTGATGCTGCGTGCTCCGGTGTCACCCCTCAGGGCCGGACCTACGGCGGTGCCGGCACCCTCCACACCGGAAATCTGCGCTACCGCTATCATATTTCTGACGGGCAGATCTCCTGTGATGTTTCCAGCATCGAAGTCTATTTCCCGGAGAGCGACAGCTGGCAGCCTCTGGACTTCCACAAAGCCTACTCCACCTCGTTCACCTTTGAATCCTCCCAGAACTTGGTGAGTCTGCTGCCCTGGGCCAGCAAAATGGCCACAGGGCAGGCGCTTCCCTTTGCCCCTTACGATGAGGCCACCGGCACCTACATGGATGTTCCCTCCGACAACAAATCGGAGGAATACTACCGGTTCTGGGCTCCTTATTGCCGCGGCAAGGGCGTGCTGGAGGGCACCAGCTATGAACTGAAATCCTGGACAGCCCTGTATTACTATGCCGCCAGCATGAACGGTACCTTATCCGATGCCTACACCCCGGACCATCTGATGCAGACCCGCATCCAGGGTTGATTTTCCAACAACTTCTGATGTAAAAAGCCATACGCCCCCGGCTGCGACCACGGCAGGCCAGAAGATTAAATCAAAAACAGCTGGATGCTTCATCTGAACGATGATACACCCAGTTGTTTCTTTTATTGGCACAGCCTCTCTAACAACGCCGTGCAACCTGCCAGTACATCCCGCCATGTGTCCTCGAAATTTCCAGTAAACCACGGGTCGGCCACATCGTGCGGCGTACTGGTATACGACATCAGGAGGGAGACCTTGTGCAACGGGTCGTTCCCTACAAAACGAGCCATATCCCGCAGGTTGCTTCGATCCATTGCAATCAGATAATCATAGGTATCATAATCCTGCCGTGTCATCTGACGCGCCGTTTTGCCTACACAGGAAATGGCATGGTCTGCCAATTTTTGCCGAGCGGGTGGATAGACCGGGTTGCCCACTTCTTCCGCACTGGTCGCAGCGGAGGCGATTTCAAATTTTTCTGCAATACCGGCTTTTTCCACAAGGTCTTTCATCACAAATTCCGCCATGGGACTACGGCAGATATTCCCCAGACAGATGAACAAGATTCGGGTCATTTTCTCTCAGCTCCTTTGGACAACAGTATACCATTGTCGGGACAGTATTGGAATGGGCTTTTCCCTGCTCTGCCAGAACGTAACGAAAAGCATACCCTCCACCAACTGTGCAAAGACATCCGTCCAGCCCGCAGAATGCCAGCTTCTTTCGGAGATTGGAAACGGTATTGCCAACCACTTTTAAGGTATCGGCGCAATCCTTTCCCCATACAGCATCAAAAAGCTCTTTTTTAGAGAGCGTCGTTCCTTCGCAGACTGCCAGCACCCACAACAGGTCGGATTCAAGACGTGTCAACGAAACATTTCTGCCGTTGGCTGAAATTTCATGTCGGGTGTTGTCAATCACCACTCCCGGCAGTTCCAGTTTTTTCTTTGCGCAGAATGTGATCTGCTCCGCATCGATCTGCGCCTGTTGCAAAAGGCTCAGAATCGTTTGCTCCAGTGCCGGGTCCGGGGTGTTCGCTCGTATCACAATCATGGAAGGCTCCTGTGTCACCGTTACTCTGCATCCATTTCGCGGATCAGATTGACCATTTCGATGGCGCTGACCGCGCAGTCATAGCCCTTGTTTCCGGCTTTCGTACCTGCCCGCTCGATTGCCTGCTCGATATTTTCAGTCGTCAGAACGCCAAATAAAACAGGAATACCGCTTTCCAGCGAAACTGCTGCGATGCCTTTTGAGACTTCGTTGCAGACGTAGTCGTAATGGCTGGTAGAGCCGCGAATCACTGCGCCAAGGCAAATCACAGCATCGTACTTTCCGCTTTTTGCCATTTTGGAAGCAACCAGCGGAATTTCAAACGCTCCCGGCACCCATGCGACATGAACATCGTCCTCGCTCACATCGTGCCGGAGGAGTGCATCCATTGCCCCGCCAAGGAGCCTTGAGGTGATGAACTCGTTGAATCGTGCAGCAACGATACCGACCCGGATGTTTTGTGCAATCAGTTTTCCTTCAAATGATTTCATTGTAAAATCCCTCTTTTCCTTAATAACTCAGGATATGTCCCATTCTTGTCTGCTTGGTTTTCAGATAGAACAGGTCGTGCGCGGTCGCAGTCATCTGAATTGGGACACGTTCTGTAATCTCCAGACCGAACTCGGAAAGTTGGTATACCTTATCCGGATTATTGGTCAACAGGCGCAAACTGTGTGCTCCCAGCTCCCGCAAAATCTGTGCTCCCATGTAATACTCCCGTTCATCCCCATGGAAACCAAGGGCGAGGTTGGCTTCCAGGGTATCCATGCCCTGTTCCTGCAACTCGTAGGCACGCAGCTTATTTATGAGACCGATACCGCGCCCTTCCTGCCGCATATAGAGCAGGATGCCACGCCCCTCCTTTTCAATTTGCGTCATCGCCGCAGCCAACTGCTGTCCGCAATCGCAGCGCAGCGAACCGAACGTATCACCCGTCAGACATTCCGAATGCACCCGACACAGGACATCCCGGCCATCACCGATTTCACCTTTCACCAATGCGATGTGATGCTCTCCGTTCAGGCGGCTCACAAAACCGTATGCGCGGAAGTCGCCGTATTTTGTCGGTAGATTTACGGCAGCCACCTGATCGACCAGCTTTTCGTGACACTTACGGTACTCTTGCAAGGCTTGGATGGTGATGAATTTGATTTGGAATCGTTCTGCCAGCTGTGCAAGTTCCTCCGTGCGCATCATAGTGCCATCGTCCCTCATGATCTCGCAGCAAAGCCCGCACTCTTTCAGCCCTGCCAGACGGCACAGGTCTACGGTGGCTTCTGTGTGGCCGTTCCGTTCCAGAACACCATTTTTCCTTGCTAAAAGCGGGAACATATGACCCGGTCGCCGGAAATCTTCTGCTTTTGCGTCTTCTGCTACACAGGCCAGCGCGGTAATAGAGCGTTCCGCAGCAGAAATGCCGGTCGTGGTTGAAATATGGTCGATGGACACGGTAAAGGCGGTTTCATGGTTGTCCGTGTTATGCTGAACCATCTGTGGAAACTTCAGCTTCTGTACAAAGGCTTCCGACATCGGCATACAGATCAGACCTTTGCCGTGGGTCGCCATGAAATTGACATTTTCTGTTGTCGCAAACTCAGCGGCACAGATAAAATCGCCCTCGTTTTCGCGTTCCGGGTCATCCGTCACCAAAATGATCTTGCCTTGTCTCAAATCTTCCAGAGCTTCAGGAATGGTATTGAATCTCATTGTTGTTTCTCCTTATTCAAATCCGTAGCGTATCAGCATTTCTTTCGTGACAGAGCTTTGCCGGTGTTCCTGCGGTATCGGCTGAAACAGCTTTTCGACATACTTGCCAAGGATGTCGGTCTCCAGATTTACTACATCGTTTTTGTGCCTTTGACACAGATTTGTACAGCTGACGGTGTGAGGGATGGTGGACACTGAAAACGCATCCGAACTGACTTCTGCCACCGTCAGGCTTATACCATCGACCGCGATGGAGCCTTTTTTCACGACATAGCGCAAAAGATTCGGTTCCGCATGGATGGTAAACCAGACCGCATTGTCGTCTTTTTCGATTCGCAGGATGCACCCGGTGCCATCCACATGACCCGCCACAATATGCCCGCCGAACCGTCCATCCGCAGCCATTGCCCGTTCCAGATTGACCCTGCTCCCGACCATAAGACCTGCAAGAGAGGAGCGGTTCAGGGTTTCATGCATAACATCGGCAGAAAAGCTGTCTGCAAAAAGCCGGGTAACGGTCAGGCAGATGCCATTCACTGCGATGCTGTCACCGATTTTTGTGTTTTCCAGAACGGTCCGTGCCTGAATGTTCAGCACTTCCGAATGCTGCCCATGCGTGATCTGCTTTACGGCTCCGACTTCTTCTATAATTCCGGTGAACATGGATACTCGACCTCGCTTTCAATCAGGATATCCTCGCCAAGATGGGTCAGGCTGCTGTTTTTCAGCCGGAATGCTGCACTCGGCACAGGAACGCCTGCACCTTCCACCGGTGTTTTTGCTTCCTGTCCGCCGAACAGCTTTGGGGCAATGTACGCCTGCACCTGTTGAACAACGCCGCTTTCCAGTGCTGCCCAGTTCAGTGTCCCTCCGCCTTCCAGAAGAATGCTGTCGATCTGTTCCTGACCAAGTTTTTCCATAAGTTGTACAAGGTCAATGTGACCGTTTCTTTTGTCCAGACAAATCACTTGACACCCAGCCTGTCGATATATCGCCTGCCGTTTCGGGTCGGCGCAGCAGGTCGCAAGGATGGTCGGGATTTGTTTTGCTGTTGCGACCACCTGTGCTTGCAATGGTGTCCGCAGCTGAGTATCGCAGACAATGCGAACTGGATTTTTTCCGTTCTCCATGTGGCAGGTCAACAAGGGATCATCGGCAAGAATGGTTCCGACACCGACCATGATTCCGCTGAAACGATGCCGCTGTTGTTGAACATACGCTCGGGCAGCTTCACTTGTAATCCATTTGGATGCGCCCGTAACCGTGGCAATTTTTCCGTCCATTGTCATGGCATACTTCATAGAAACAAACGGGCGTTTTGTCGTTATAAAATGGAAGAATATCCGATTGAGTGCGTCGCATTCTTCCCGCAAAACGCCTTCCGTCACCGCTACCCCCTGCACCCGCAAAGCAGCAATTCCTTTTCCCGACACCAGCGGGTTTGGGTCTGCCGACCCCACTACGACCCGGCTGATGCCCGCTTCCAGAATAGCATTCACACACGGCGGCTGTTTCCCAAAATGACAGCAGGGTTCCAGCGTCACATACATCGTTGCCCCTTCGGGGTCAACAGCGCAGGATGCTAACGCATTTCGCTCCGCATGGGGCTGGCCATACCGTTCATGCCATCCCTGCCCGATGATCTGACCATCTTTTACAATGACAGCACCCACCATCGGATTTGGGGATGTCCATCCGCACCCTTTTTTCGCCAGTTCTAAGGCAAGACGCATATACTCTGTATCGTTCATCTCTCTGCCTCCAAATAAAAAAGCCCCGAACCAGATTGTTCAGGGCAAGGCAAACAGGCGCAGTATCTCCTGCGCAAAAAGAAAGCTCTGAAATGCAAACGCATCTCAGAGCAGCTTCCATGAGTACAGAGATCTTGTGGTTTCTCTATGCTTTCCTATCTTCTTTCATCCAGACTGTACTGTCGGCTTCGGAGTTTCACCGAATCATGCCTTGCGGCTCGTGGGCTGTACCACCGGTAGGGAATCGCACCCTGCCCTGAAGATTCTTGATTCAATTTCTGGGAGCATTATAGCATGGTATATAATCGAATGCAAGCCCTTTTTGAAACCGGGACAAAACCGGGATGGAACAACATTTCGTAGAAGAACCTTGTCAAGAGGGCTGGCACCGTCCAGTTCTCTCTCTTTTTGCCAAAGTTTTCACCGTGTTTTCTTGCAAGCTGCCGAAAGTGACGTGTTCTCAAAAGCGAGCTTGCCGCATGGCAGGCAGAACAGGCTCATCATACCACCAGTAAAGAAAACAGAGCGTTCCCGATGGGGAACGCTCTGTTTCTCATATCGCTGTCGTATGTGGATTTTGGCAGGGTGCGTCCAGGTGCTGGGTATTCGTAAAACAGTTTTCGAGAAATGACACGGCAACTGCCTGTCAGG
>OLOO01000867.1_pt1 | contig 23391 bp, 22 predicted proteins | sample 1672621 | NCBI WGS metagenome assembly OLOO01 (sample SAMEA3136706, study PRJEB25190) | human gut metagenome | biome: human gut; feature: human-associated habitat; material: faeces | place: Austria | collected 2013 | reverse complement strand
GCCCCACGAACAAGGTGCGCATCAATGGCCAGTATATGAAGGAGTACTGGGGCGAGGGCTCCAACCGTGCCCGCAACTGGCAGCGTTACGACCTGGGCGGTTCCACCAAGCTGAGCTTTGAGGAAGGCGTGGACAGCTATGTTCCTTACGCAGGTCCTCTGGCCGATGGTGTCCAGACCACCCTGTACAAGGTCAAGAGCACCATGTGCAACTGCGGCGCACTCTCCATCCCCGAGCTGCAGCAGAAGGCCAAGCTGACTGTAGTTTCCTCCACCTCCATCGTGGAGGGCGGCAGCCATGACGTTGTGCTGAAAAATGCGACCCCCAATATTATAAACGGCTGAGCCTGAACAGGCTTGCAGGGCCGCTCCCGGAGCTTTCGGGGGCGGCCCTTTTGGCAGTACCGAAAAAAAGATTTTTCTTTCTGCACGCAGGAAATTTACAAAAGCCCTTGCACCCGGGCGGCAAAGATGCTATCATGGTACAAACGTCCTGTCAAGACAGGGTGCTGGCCCACGCACTGCCGGAACAAAGGCAGGGGAGAAGGGGCTGTTTTTTCAGCAGCGGCAAGGCTTTTTCGCTGCTGCGAAGTACAAGGAGAGGAAACTTTTCATGGACGAGATCAAAGTTGTTCCGTACATTCCGGACGAAGATTATGATAACCCTGCCATGGTGGTGGATTTCTACGAATTCACGATGGCAAACTGCCTGTTCCTGCACGGCTTTAAGAACACCACCCTTGTGTTCGATATGTTCTTCCGTAAGAACCCGGACAACATGGGTTACTCCATCAGCGCAGGCCAACGCAAGCTGACCCGGTTCCTGCTGAATTATCACTTCAACGAGCAGGATATCCGCTGGCTGCGCACCAAGGGTATGAGCGAGGAATTCTGCGAGTATCTGCGCACCTATAAGTGGAAGGGTGATATGTACGCTCTGCCCGAGGGCACGGTTTGCTACCCCCATGTGCAGATGGTCCGCATTGAGTGCGACCTGGTGGGTGCGATCCTGATCGAGACCTATCTGCTGCAGACGATGAATTTCCACAGCCTGATCACCACCAAGGCGACCCGTGTGACCGGCCTGAACACCCATACGCCCCGCAGCGTCATGGAGTTTGGCACCCGCCGCGCACAGGGCGAGAGCGCAGGCAATGATGGCGCGTATGCCGCTGTTCTGGGCGGCTGCATCGGCACTGCCAACTGCTTGGCTGAGATGAAGTATGGCTCTGAGGTCAAGGCAGTTGGCACCGTGGCACACAGCTTCATCGAGTTCTTCCCGACGGAGTTTGATGCCTTCAAGGCCTTTGCGGATACCTACCCGGATTCCGTCAGCCTGCTGCTGGATACCTACAACATCATGGAGAGCGGCCTGCCCAACCTCATCAAGCTGGACGACTACCTGATCGAGAAGTACCCCAATGACCCCAACCGCCGCGTCAAGAGTGCCCGTATCGATTCCGGCGATCTGGCCCGTGGCTCCAAGCGCCTGCGCAAGGCACTGGATGCCGCTGGCAAGCCCTATATCAAGCTGGTGGCTTCTAATGGTCTGGACGAGCGGAAGATCGCCAACATGGAGCTCTATGAGCACGCTCATTTTGATTCCTACGGCGTGGGCGAGAATCTCATTACCTCTGCTTCTGACCCTGTGTTCGGCGGCGTGTATAAACTGGTGGCGGTTAAGCTGCCGGATGGCACCTATCAGCCCAAGATGAAGTGCTCGGATTCTGCCAGCAAGGCCATCATCCCGGGCAAGAAAATGCCCTGGCGGCTCTACGATGAAAATGGTCAGGCCCAGTGCGATCTGATCGCCATGGATGGCGAGGTCATCGAAGCGGGCAAACCGGTAAAGATGGTCAACCTTGACCCGGATGCCATCGAGCGCACCATTACCATCACCCCCACCAGGGTCAAGCAGCTGCTGGTGCCCCATATTCTGAACGGTGAGCTGGCCATCGAACTGCCCGGGATGGCCGAGAAAAAGGCCTATATCGCAAAGCAGCTGACCGAAGAGACTTGGGAGACTGAGCTGCGCATCGAGATGCCGCATAAGCACTATGTCAATATGACCCCCGCTGTGGCCGAGTGCCGCGCCAAGATGTATTCGGAACTGCATGGCGGAAAGGTGTAACTTGACAAAGCAGGGTTTCTATTGTATTATAATAGCCGTTGTGTGAATCTTACATGTTTTGATACATGTTTGCAACTCCGTAAGGACGGACTTGTGATAAATGTTTGACTCATCACCTGTTATTCCCGGCTCTCTATGAATATCCAGAGCAGCAGGGCTTTGTAAGCCGGGTTTCTATGCGCCACTGTGGTGAAATTGGCAGACACGAGGGACTTAAAATCCCTTTCTGGAGACAGAGTGCGGGTTCAAGCCCCGCCGGTGGCATAAAAAATCCCCTTCAGCATAAGCTGAGGGGGATTTTTTACTGTTGTATCGCGTACAAAGTGTAATTCTGCGCAGGCAGGAATGCCGGCTGCAGCTCAGCTGTTTTCCATAGCATTGAATCGTTCCAGGAAGCTGTGATCCACACCCTCGGATCGATAGCCCGGCATGGTATCAATGGCAACATTGTGGATGCTGCGGAAAATGCTGTTTTCGATATTTGGATTGTCGCGCTTCAGGCGGCGGAGCAGGATCTTGATCTCCTGCCGCTTGGAACCACCGCCGCCGTTGTCGCACATGGTGCAGTTCTCAGTAAAGCGGCAGGCGCACTGGATGAATTCCAGATCATTGTAGCGCTTCCAGGCCAGGATATCTTCTTCCCGGATGCAGTACATGGGGCGGATCAGGGTCATGCCGGGGAAGCTGGTGCTGTGGAGCTTGGGCGGCATGGCCTGCATCTGGGAGCCGTAGAACATGCTCATCACGGTCGTCTCAATAACATCGTTGAAGTGGTGGCCCAGCGCAATCTTATTGCATCCCAGCTCCTTGGCCTTGCTGTACAGGTGGCCGCGCCGCATCCGGGCACAGAGGTAGCAGGGGTTCTTTTCGGTGTTGTTGGCAACGGAAAAGATGTTGCTCTCGAAGATGGTCACCGGAATGTGCAGCAGCTCGGCATTGGACTCGATCTTCTGGCGGTTGATCTCGTTGTAGCCGGGGTCCATCACCAGAAAGACCAGCTCAAAGGGAACATCGCTGTGCTTCTGCAGCTCCTGCATCAGCTTTGCCATCAGCATGGAGTCTTTGCCGCCCGAGATGCAGACGGCGATCTTGTCTCCCTCCTGTACCAGCTCGTAGCGCTTTACCGCCACGATAAAGGGGGTCCACAGCTCCTTGCGGTATTTCTTGATGATACTGCGTTCGATCCTCTGATAAGGTTCAAGCTCACGTTTCATGTTGGTTCCTCTTTTTATTTAATGTACGGCGGTCAGCTCACGGTAGCAGACATCGAACGCCTGCAAAAAGGCTTTGCTCTCGTCCTCGGTGGTCAGATGGCTCAGGCTGATGCGCCAGGAGGACAGTGCGTTGCGGCGGTCGCGGCTGACCGCAAACACCGCACGCGAAGGCAGACCATCCGAAGAGCAGGCTGACTTGACCGAGACGCAGACCCCTTTGGCATCCAGCTCCCGCTGGAACACGGTGCCCTTGACATTACGGACGCTCAGATTCAGCACATGAGGGATGGCGTGTTCCGGGCTGTTGATGCGCACCAGCGGATATGTGCTGAGGGCGGCGTGGAGCTCTGCATTCAGTTTTGCCACATGGTCAACGCGTCCGGGCAGGTCAGTGACGGCGAGATCAAGCGCACAGGCCAATGAGGATGCCAGCGCCACAGTTGGGGTGCCGCTGCGGTAGATGGTGGTACTCTCGCCGCCATGGATGAGGGGCTCCAGCGCCAGATTCCGCCGCTTGATCAGCAGGCCGATGCCGTTCAGTCCGTAGAATTTGTGGGCCGTCAGGCTCATGGTGTCCACGCCCTCAAAAGAAACGGGAATCTTACCCACAGCCTGGGTCGCATCCACGTGCAGGTGACAGTGAGGGTATGCTTTCAGGATGGCGGCGATCTCCTGTACAGGCTGCACCACACCCAGCTCACTGTCCACTAGCGTTACGGCAACGCAGATGGTATCCGGGCGAAGCAGATCCTTCAGGTGCTCAAGATCTACAGTACCGTCCTGCTTCACGTCCAGCAGGTCGATCTCATACCCCTGCTCCTGTAATGCCGTCAGGGTGCCGCTGACCGAAGAATGTTCCAGCGGAGTGGAGATGATGTGCCTGCCCGCATGGCGGGAGAGACGGGCCAGCCCCTTTAAAGCAAAGTTGTTGGCTTCGCTGGCACCGGAGGTATAGATGATCTCTGCTGGCTGAACGCCCAGCAGGGAGGCGATTTTGATGGTGGCAACATCGATCTCTGCTTTGGCGGCAGAGCCTGCCTGGTGGTGAGAGTTGGCGTTGCCGATGCAGCGGCGCTCCACGGCACAGAACTGCTCCAACACCCGCGCATCCACCGGGGTGTTTGCAGAATAATCCAGATAGATCATAACATTCCTCTTGAAATACAAATCAATTCAATAGGTTATATTATAGTGCGGACAGGGGCATATTTCAAGATGTCCGGCCAAAAAGCTGAGGAAACTGCGGCAAACGGATTGCATCCGGGCAGGGTTTCTGGTATACTTTATAAAGTCAGACAGGGAAGGGGAGAGCAAAATGTTTCGTTCGACTTTGCGGATCGCGTGTTTTGCCTTCCGGTCCCGTTTTTTGAATCTGCTCCAGAAGATTGAGGCACTGCCGTTGCTGCGGCAATGCCTCTTTTTTGGGCAGCGATGAAAGGAGAACTTCTCTATGAGTGAAAAGATTGATTACTCCAAGGGCATTTACGATGCCCGGCAGCTCGGCACCGGACGGATGCTGATCCTGGGCTTGCAGCACATGTTTGCCATGTTCGGCGCAACTGTGCTGGTGCCCCTGCTCACCGGCCTGAGCGTTTCCACCACTCTGCTCTGTGCCGGTCTGGGCACCCTGCTGTTCCACCTTGTCACCAAGGGCAAGGTCCCGGCCTTCCTTGGCTCCTCGTTTGCTTACCTGGGCGGTTTTTCCATTGTAGCCCCCATGCTGGCTGACGCAGACGGCAACCTGACCGTTGTCAATACCAAAATGCTGCCCTACGCCTGCGCGGGCGTGGCACTGTCCGGCATTCTGTACCTGCTGGTCAGCCTGCTCATCTCCACCTTTGGCATCCGCCGCATTATGAAATTCTTCCCGCCGGTGGTCACAGGCCCCATCATCATCTCTATTGGTCTGATCCTGGCCCCCTCCGCCATCACCAACTGCGAGTCCAACTGGCTGCTGGCTTTTGTGGCCCTGGGCACCGTTATTGTCTGCAACATCTGGGGCAAGGGCATGGTCAAGATCCTGCCCATCCTGATCGGTGTGCTGGTCTCCTATGCTGTGGCTCTGGTCACTGGTGCAGTCAACTTTGAGGCCATTGCTGCTGCCGACTGGTTCGGCATCCCCCTGCACAAGAGTGCCATGGGCCTGTTCGCCATCGACGGCAGCCCTGAGTTCATCAGCGCAATGTTCACCATCATCCCCATTGCGCTGGCAACCATGATGGAGCATGTGGGCGATATCGCTGCCATCAGCGCTACGGTCGGCCACAACTATATCAATGATCCCGGCCTGAACCGCACCCTGATGGGCGACGGCCTTGCCACTGCCATGGCCGGTCTGCTGGGCGGCCCCGCCAATACTACCTACGGTGAGAACACCGGTGTTCTGGCCCTGAGCCGTATCTACGATCCGCTCGTCATCCGCATTGCCGCTGTGATGGCTGTGATCCTGAGCTTCAGCCCCAAGTTTGAGGCCGTCATCAACACCATCCCCACCGGCATCATTGGCGGCATCAGCTTTGTGCTGTACGGAATGATCTCCGCGATCGGTGTCCGCAATGTGGTCGAGAACCGTGTGGACTTTACCAACAGCCGCAACTTGATCGTTGCCGCTGTCATCCTGGTCTGCGCGCTGGGCTTCAACTCTGTGGGCGGTCTGACCTTCGCTGTGGGTGGTGTCTCCATCAACCTGTCCGGCCTGGCCATTGCTGCTATCGTGGGCATCCTGCTCAACGCCATCCTCCCCGGCAATGATTACGAGTTTGATGCTGCCAACGGTTCCGATGCTCCGAGCAGCGGCAACCTGCAGGTCTAAAAAATAAATAGGAATAATTCTTAAAATTAGTCTTGACTAATCTAGGAATCATTGCTATAATAGGCTCAGAAGCAAGGCCCCCTGTACCAGAGGAGAGGCCAAGATCATAATGAAAAACAATGGAGGATATTCTTATGAAAAAGTATGTTTGCACCGTCTGTGGTTATATCGCTGAAGGCTCTATCCCTGAGCAGTGCCCTGTCTGCAAGGCTCCTGCATCCGCATTTGTCGAAAAGACCGGCAACACCTATGTGACCGAGCATGTGGTCGGCATCGGCAAGGCTGAGGGTGTGCCTCAGGAGATCGTTGACGGTCTGCGTGCAAACTTTGAGGGTGAGTGCAGCGAGGTCGGTATGTACCTGGCCATGGCCCGTGTGGCAGAGCGCGAGGGCTACCCCGAGATCGCTGAGGCTTACAAGCGCTATGCCTACGAGGAGGCTGACCACGCATCCCGTTTCGCCGAGCTGCTGGGTGAGGTCGTGACCGACAGCACCAAGAAGAACCTGATGATGCGTGCTGAGGCTGAGTGCGGCGCATGCTCCGGCAAGATGGACCTGGCCAAGAAGGCAAAGGCCCTGAACCTGGATGCGATCCACGATACCGTCCATGAGATGGCAAAGGACGAGGCTCGCCATGGCCGCGGCTTCGAGGGCCTGCTGAAGCGCTACTTCAACGTGGAGCTGTAATTCCTGCATTTTTCTGAACCTGTTATCATAAAGCTGCCGTGCGGTTCCAAAGCTGCACGGCAGCTTTTTTGCTTGACGGGATCCATGGCAGGGCGTACAATGGAAAAAACATTCCGAAAAGGGGAAGTCTTATGAAATCAACTTCCACACGCTGTGCGCTGCTGGACGAGCTGCGCGGGCTGGACCTGATCAGCATGATGCTTTACCATGGCATGTGGGACCTGGTCTATCTGTTTGGTGTGCGTGCACCGTGGTATGGCAGCTGGCAGGGAGAACTGTGGCAGCAATCTATCTGCTGGGTGTTCATCTTGCTGTCCGGCTTCTGTCTGCCGCTGGGCCGCCACCCGGTCAAACGAGGCGCGGTGGTGTTTGGGTGCGGCGCACTTGTCACGGCGGTCACGCTGATCTTTATGCCTGCGGATGCTGTCTGGTTCGGCGTGTTGACCCTGCTGGGCTCGGCTATGATCATCACAGGACTGCTGGAAAAGTGGATGGAAAAGGTGCCCCCGGTGGTCGGCCTTGCAGGGAGCATGTTTCTGTTTTACTTTACCCGCCATGCAGCCGATGGCTATTTGCAGCTGGGCCATTGGCTCATCACACTGCCGGGCTTTCTCTACGCCAACTACTTCACGGCCTATCTGGGGTTTTATCCCTTTGGCTTCTTCTCTACGGATTACTTTCCACTGATCCCGTGGCTCTTCCTGTTCTGGGCTGGTTTTTACCTGCATCATCTGGCAGAGCGAACAGCACAGAGTCTCCGTCCGCTGCGTCGTTCGGTTTGCCCGCCGCTGGGGTGGCTGGGGCGGAACTCGCTGATGCTATATCTGCTCCACCAGCCGGTGATCTACGGCGTGCTGACGATGGTGTTCCTGTTGCTGCGCCGGGGTGGAGGAGCGCTCTGAAAAATTCTGCAAAAGGTTCTTGACAAGGAGCCCGCCCTGTGGTATTCTTTTGATGGTTAGAAAAGTCTAACCAAATTGCTCTGCCTTATGTCAGGCAGAGCAATTTCTTGAAGATAAAAGTTAGAATATACTAACCAAAATTGAAAGAGAGGTTCTTCTTTATGAGCAAAGTAGCAGTCGTATTCTGGAGTGCAACCGGCAACACGGAGACCATGGCAAACTGCGTGGCAGAGGGTGCAAACGGCACCATCGTTCCCTGCGGCGAAATGAACGCCGCAAAGCTGGCAGAGTTTGATGCAGTTGCATTTGGCTGCCCCGCAATGGGCGCAGAGCAGCTGGAAGAGAGCGAGTTTGAGCCGATGTTCTCCGATCTGGAGGGCTCCCTGAACGGCAAGAAGATCGCTCTGTTCGGCTCTTATGGCTGGGGCGACGGCCAGTGGATGCGCGACTGGGTCGAGCGTGCACAGGGTGATGGCGCACAGGTGCTCAACGGTGAGGGTCTGATCTGCAACGAGGCACCGGATGAGGATGTTCAGGCTGCCTGCCGCAAGCTGGGTGCAGATCTGGCAGCGTGGTGACCGGATTAGAAGCACATTGCAAAATTTGACAAATGGGGTTTGCTATGTTAAACTCTAAAAGTTGCGCAACAGCCCATTTGCCGGACAAACGAACCTGAGAGCAGCAGGGGAACAACAGGGGCTGAACCCGGTCTCCTGCTGCTTTGCTTTTTAGGAAAGGTGGTGTGTATGGAAATGGCTGTTGCTGTTGGAATTACGGCCTGTTTCGCAGTTTTGCGTCACGCGGTGCGTTGCGCGGCTCTGCGGATGGCCCACAAGGAAAAAATGCAGGAGGAACAGTCCCAATGTCCAAAACCACCCCGGAAGATCTGGCAAAGAAGCGTTCCGACGAAAAAATGCTTGTCAGTGAGATGATCGCGCTCTACTGCCGCAAGCAGCATCACACCCTCAGAGGCAGTCTCTGCCCGGAATGCCAGCAGCTGCATGATTATGCGCTGGCCCGCATTGAGCACTGCCCCTTTATGGAGACCAAGACCTTTTGCTCGGCCTGCAAGGTGCATTGCTATCAGCCGGAGATGCGGGAAAAGATCCGCACTGTCATGCGCTGGGCCGGGCCCAGAATGCTGCCGGTGCATCCCGTTCTCTCCATCAAGCATGTGATCGTGACAATGAAGGCAAGGCGTGAAGCAAACGCAGGAAAATAAGCAGCCATGTATAATCGCCTGAAGCCGGGGCAACCTAGAGCCAAGGAGGCGATAGAAATGGAAAACACAGGTGTGACCTGCGATGTCTGCGAGTGCCGCCACAATGTGCAGAACTGTAAGTGTGATCTGCCCCAGATCAAAGTGACAGAGCACTGCTCCTGCACCACCCAGCAGGTGGAGACCCCGCACTTCTGCCAGAATTACGAAAAGAAATAATCTGTAATGGCAGAAAACTCCCCGCCCAGCGCCCCAGACAGGGCATGAGCGGGGAGTTTTTGTGTGTTGTTCAGTGGATTGCCACACTGCAGGTAGCAAGGCTGCGCACCAGTGTGCCGACGCTGTCCTTCATCTGGATGCCGGCAAAGCCCAGACGGAAAGCGGCCTGTACATTCTCCAGCCGGTCATCAATGAAAACACTTTCCCCGGCCTTGAGCTGGTATTTGTCCAGCAGGGCCTTATAGATGCGCGGGTCAGGCTTGTTGATGTGCACCTCGCAGGAGGCCACGCCGCCGTCGAACAGGCCCTTGAGGTCGCGCTCGGTCAGAAAATCCAGCACATCCTCGGGGATATTGCTCAGGTAATAGACGCAGTAGCCACGGCTCTTGAGCTTCCGCACCAGCTCCTGCATCCGGCGGCGGGGGCGGAGGATATGCATCCAATCGTCCAGCACGCCCTGCACCTCAAACGCGCGGCCATATTCCTTTGCGCGGGCCAGCATCCGCAGGTTGGCCTCAGAGCGGGTAATAAGCCCTGCATCCAGCAGCTTCCACTCCTCGCTTTCAAAAGTCAGCTGGGAGACCTGCTCCTCTACCTCGGCATTGCAGAAGCGGTCTACCAGGTAGGTCTTGGGGTCGAAATCCACCATGACACCGCCCAGATCAAAGATGATATTTTTATACATCGCTGTTTCCTCAATTCTGTATGGATGTTTCTGCCAGAAAGATTCTGCCCACAGTATAGCACAACTGCCCGCTCTGCATCAAGCACTGTGCCGCCGCATAGGATGAAACAGGCAAACTGCGGGGAGGGGAGCACGATGAAATTCCGGGAGCTGTGCACAAAGGAGATCGTTCAGCTGAGCAACGGGGCCTGCCTTGGCCGCGCCGATGATCTGGAGCTCGATCCGGCAACGGCGCAGGTCAAAAGCCTGCTGCTGCTCGGGCAGCCTCATCTGTTTGGGCTGCTGGGCCGGGACGAGACTCTGGTCATCCCCTGGACGGACATCGAAACACTGGGAGTGGACGCGATCCTGGTCCGCACGGAGCTGCCGGAGCCGGAAGCCAAAAAGCAGGGTTTCTGGCAAAAAATGCGGCACTGGCTGGACGGCTGAAATTTTTCGTGAATTTTCCTGCATCAGGGTTTGATTTTACAAAAAATCGGATTATAATAGAGAACCGTGAGCGGCAGAGCCTTGCCGCTCCGGCTTGAAATCTGATTTCCGGAAGTGAAAGGAACTTCTCTCTATGAACGCAAAAAAACATACGCCGCTTTCCCTGCATGGGCTGCGGCTGCTCTTCCCTCCACTGGCAACGCTGGGCATCCTGTTTCTGACGGAGTGGATCGCCCGCGGCAGCCTGACAGGGGAGACCTTTACCCAATACATTTTCCCCCATGCCGAAGCCTATCTGCTGGCGTGGGCCATGCTGTTTCTCAGCTGGCTGGCAGTGGACTGGCTGACCCGGTTTGCACCGTTGGCGACCCTGCTGGCGGCGGTGCTGGGCTGTGCCCCGGCGGCAGTCAATTTCTACACACTGCAGCTGCGCGGCGAGCCCTTCCTGCCCTGGGATCTGATGCAGGTGTCAGAGGCTGCGGGCGTGGCAGCTGCGGCCGGTATCCACATCCAGACCAGCATGGTGGTATCCATTGTTATTATCGTGCTGCTGGTCGTGGTGTCTTTCTGCCTTTATAGAGGGCGGCAGAAGCTGAACTGGAAGCCCCGGGTGGCAGGCTTTCTTGCCAGTGCGGCAGCTACCTGTGGTCTGCTCTTTGGCGTGTTCCTGCAACCTGCCGTGACACAGGCCATTGGCATTGTGCCGGATGCCTGGATGCAGGATCGCTACTACCGCTATTATGGTGTCATCACCAGCTTTCTGACCAATCTGACCAATCTGGAGATCTCCAAGCCGGAGGGGTATTCAGAGGAGGCTGTCAACGAGATCCTGGATGATACCGAAGCTGCACAAAAATATTCCACCGCTCCGCTCTACCCGGGATCTTACGGTGCCACCACCTCTGCGGACGAGACCGTGAAAAAGCCCACCATCATCTACGTGATGGACGAGTCCTACTGGGATGTGTCGGAGCTGGAGCAGTACGGTTTCCAGTTTGATACCGATGTCTCCGCCAACCTCCACGCCCTGCAGCAGACCAGTGCTTCTGGCCGGGCGTACAGCCCCAGTTTCGGCGGCGGAACCTGCGATGTGGAGTTTGAAGCGCTGACAGGCTATTCGGCTTCCTTTCTGCCCAACGGCAGCAAGCCCTACCAGCAGCATGTGACCAAGCCCATGTTCTCGCTGCCCAATTACCTCAAGCTGACGCAGGGATATCAGACGGCGGCAGTCCATTGCTTCTGGGCCAAGTATTGGAGCCGGGACACGGCATACCCCAACCTGGGCTTAGACACCTTCCTGAGCCTGGAACAGATGACCCATGTCAACAAGGTGCGCAGGCACTACTGGACCAGCGGTCTGGTCACGGATGACTCCATGGCAGACCAGATCATCCAGCAGTATGAGAAGATGAAAGCATCCTCGGATGCACCGGTTTTCCTGCACGCGGTCACGATGCAGAACCATACCAATTATAATAAAGACAACTACCCGGACGATGTGCGGGTGAAGGTGACAGAGCACCCGGCGGGCCTCAAGGCCAGCACCATCGGCGCACTGGAAGATTTTGCGACCGGCATTCGGGATGCCGATGCCATGCTGGGCAAGCTGACCCAATACTTCTCGCAGGTGGACGAGCCGGTGATCCTGGTGTTCTGGGGCGACCATTACAACCCCATTGATTCCAATTATGATGTCTTTACCAGCAGCGGCTATGCCAGCGATTCCAGTGCGGACCCGCGCCTGCACCAGACCACCCTGTTGATGTGGTCGAACTACACCGACAAGCCCGTGGATCTGGGCACCATTGCCGCTTACGATATCTCGCCGGTGATGATGAACCTCTACGGTCTGGAACAGCCGCTTTATTTCCAGCTGCTGAACCGCCAGCTGCAGGTGTCCGACCGCGCCAATACCCGGGGCACGGTGATGAATCTGGACGGCACCACCACCCAGACCCCGAGCTCCCTGCAGGAAAGCTGGAGCCAGAAGCACTGGCTGCTGCAATATGACCTGATGTTCGGCAAGGGCTATGCCCTCAGCCGGATGGGCATGGAAAGCCTGAACAGCACTCAGACGGACGAATAAACAAAAAATACACGATTTTCTTGTAAAAAACAGAGAAAACCCCTTGCATCACACGCCTGTTTGTGCTATTATTATTTAGCATTACACACGCATCACTATGCCCTTTTGTGCTCTTTCGGGAGTGGAGGGCAGTCCAAAGCCATCCGATATGGCTGCGGATCACGGTGTGCGGAGGCAAAACAATATTGGAGGTATTTTTACTATGGCAGTCGTTTCTATGAAGCAGCTTCTCGAGGCAGGTGTGCACTTCGGTCACCAGACCCGCCGCTGGAACCCCAAGATGAAGAAGTATATCTTCACCGAGCGCAACGGCATCTATATCATCGATCTGCAGAAGACCGTGAAGAAGCTGGACGAGGCTTACAACTACGTGAAGGAAGTTGCAGCTGAGGGCGGCGACATCCTGTTCGTCGGCACCAAGAAGCAGGCTCAGGAGTCCATCCGTGACGAGGCTCTGCGCTGCGGCATGCACTATGTCAACGCTCGCTGGCTGGGCGGTATGCTGACCAACTTCCGCACCATCCGTAAGCGCATCGACCGTATGGATCAGCTGGCTAAGATGAAGGAGAACGGCACCTTCGAGCTGCTGCCCAAGAAGGAAGTTGCCAAGCTGGAGCTGGAGATGGAGAAGCTGGACAAGTACCTGGGCGGTGTCAAGAACATGAAGACCCTGCCGAAGGCTATGTTCATCGTCGATCCTCACAAGGAGCGCATCGCTGTTGCTGAGGCCCGCAAGCTGAACATCCCCATCGTGGCTATCGTTGATACCAACTGCAACCCCGACGAGATCGATTACGTCATCCCCGGCAACGACGACGCTATCCGCGCTGTCAAGCTGATCGCTGGCGCTATGGCTGACGCTGTTCTGGAAGGCAAGCAGGGCAACCAGGAGGCTCCCGCTGAGGAAGCTGCCAACGCCTGATTTTTGGCTGTACAGAACAAACCCGTGAAATAACGTGTAAGGGAGACTACAAAAATGGCTATTTCTGCAAAGGACGTTATGGAACTGCGCAAGCAGACCGACTGCGGCATGATGGAGTGCAAGAAGGCTCTGACTGAGGCTGACGGCAACTTCGAGAAGGCTATTGAGATCCTGCGCGAGCGTGGTCTGGCTACTGCTGCCAAGAAGGCAAGCCGCGTTGCTGCCGAGGGTATGGTTTACGCTGAGTACTGCCCCAAGTGCAAGGTCGGCGTTGTCATCGAAGTCAACGCTGAGACTGACTTCGTTGCCAAGAACGACAAGTTCGTTGATTTCGTCAAGGAAGCAACCAAGGTCGTCATGCTGCAGAACCCTGCTGATGTTGAGGCTCTGATGGCTTGCAAGACCGAGGCTGGCGAGACCGTTGACGAGGCTCTGAAGAACCTGATCCTGGTCATCAAGGAGAACATCAAGATCCGTCGTTTTGTCCGTTACGAGGGCGTTTGCTCTGCTTACGTCCACGGCGGCGGCACCCACGGCATCCTGGTCAACTTCGAGACCACCAACGACATCGACAGCAAGGACGAGTTCACTGCTTACGGCAAGGACATCGCCATGCAGGTCGCAGCTGCTAACCCCAGCTATGTCGATGAGGCTTCTGTCCCCGCTGAGGTCGTTGCCAAGGAGAAGGAGATCATGCTGGCTCAGATGGCTGGCGATCCCAAGAACGCCAACAAGCCTGATGCTGTGAAGCAGAAGATGATCGAAGGCAAGATCAAGAAGTTCTTCAAGGAGAACTGCCTGGTCGATCAGGAGTTCGTCAAGGACGGCGATCTGTCTGTTGCTCAGTACACCGCTAAGGTCGCTAAGGATCTGGGCGGCGAGATCAAGATCGTCAAGTTCACCCGTTTCGTGAAGGGCGAGGGCCTGGAGAAGCGTGCTGATGACTTCGCTGCTGAAGTTGCAAGCATGGTGAAGTAATTCAGTCTGACTGAATGAATTTAAGAGCTGTGGTACCTGTAACAGGGTGTCACAGCTCTTTTTGTTTGTGTTTGAACGGGAAGTGTGTTATCATAGGAACAATTACAATGAAGAGAAAGCTGGAAGTGAAAAATCTCAACCAGCCGCTGTACCGAAAAAAGGAAGGCGGCATCTGACAGGAGATGTTACGATGAAAACACAGAAACTTGAGATCAGCGGTATTCCTGCTTTGCTGTACGGGAAAGAAAGCCGAAAAGTATATCTCTATGTCCATGGCAAAATGGGATGCAAAGAAGAAGCCCTGCCGTTTGCAGAGCTTGCCTGCCCAGCAGGGTATCAGGTTCTTGCTGTTGATTTGCCTGAACATGGAGAGCGCAGGGGCAGCTCCGAGAAGCTGCTGCCGTGGGTGGCGGTTCCAGAGTTGGAAGCGGTCTATTCCTATGCTGCAGAGCGTTGGAAGATTGTTTCGCTGCGGGCTACAAGTATTGGAGCCTGGTTTTCCATGTTGGCCTTACAGGCAAAGCCTTTACGGAGTGCTCTCTTGCTCTCACCAGTGGTAGATATGGAAGATCTTATCACCAATATGATGCAGTGGGCAAATGTGAGTGAGGCCCAGTTGAAAGAAGTAGGGGAGATTTCCACGGATTTCGGTGAGATGCTGTCATGGCAGTATCTCTGCTGGGTGAGGGAGCATCCCTACCGCTGGAAAGTGTCCACGCAGGTGCTCTATGGCGCAAAGGATAACCTGACTTCCAGGGCAGTGCTTGAGCAGTTCAAACAACGGACAGGTGCGCATCTGACCATCATGGAAGAAGGAGAACACTGGTTCCATACCGAGCTGCAATTGGCTGTTCTGCAGGAATGGGAGCGAGCACATATCTGAAAGAAGAGGAGAGAGAAACATGAAGATCGAACCCAGAACGTTCACACTGCCCAACGGGGAAGTGCTGACGGTGCGCAGCTTATGCGCCGATGATGCGGAGGCATTGAGTGCATTCCGCAATGCAATCTACAGCGAAACACATTTTATGGCCCGATACCCGGAGGAAGGAGCGAGTCTGGAAGCGATGCGGAACTGGCTCGCAGGCTACGGGGAAAGCCCTGTGAACTTTGAGGTGGGCGCTTTTGCCGGAGAAAAGCTGGTGGGGGAGTTTGGTGTTGCACAAGTGCGGCCGCATATCAAATATCGCCATCGTGCCGTAATGGGCATCTCCGTACGGAAAGATTACTGGGGCTGCGGTCTGGGCAGTTATCTGATGCAGCTGGCCATTGACCAGACCCGCGCCAACGGCTTCGAACAGCTGGAACTGGGGGTGTACAGCGATAACGCCCGTGCCGTCCATCTCTATGAGAAGTTTGGGTTTGAGCGCTATGGCATCCAGCCCCGGGCCTTTAAACTGAAAGACGGCACCTACCGGGATGAGATCATCATGGTGAAGATGCTGTGACCTGAAAAGGACAAAATAAAATCTCCCACTGACGGGGTTCGATGTCGTCAGTGGGAGATTTTTATCGTTTTACGGTAAAACCGTGAAAACCTCAGATTTTGGCCTCGCTGTTGTGCTCAGCCTTTTTGTAAGCAGAGAAGGAGTGGAACACAATGTTCAGACCCAGAACGATCAGCAGGACAGCCAGGATCAGCTGCAGGCCGTTGGCAATGAACACGGCACCCCAAGTGGTCTCGCCAGCAGGAATGCTGACAGAAGCGGCGGTGCTGATGGCCTTGACCATAGCGATCAGGCGCTGTACCAGAGCGGTGAAGGTGACGCACAGCATGATGATCAGCGGGGGGAACAGCATCTTGTTGCTGCGGCCGGTGACCTTCAGGAAAACGCACAGGGTAGCCAGAACCAGAGCGCTCAGCAGCTGGTTGGCGGAGCCAAACAAGGGCCAGATGTTTGCGTAGCCGATCTTGGTCAGCAGGAAGCCGAAGGCCAGAGTGAGGAAGGTGGAGAAGTAGACGTTGCAGAACAGCTTGCGCCAGCCCTCAGCGTGCTCCATGTCGTCCACACTGAACAGCTCCTGGAAACTCATGCGGCCGATACGGGCCACAGCATCCAGACTGGTCAGGGCCAGAGCGGAAACACACATCGTCATAAAGACCGTTGCTGCATAAGCGGGAACGCCGAACATCTCAAAGAAACCGGCAACACCACGGCTGAAGATCTGGAACGGGGTGCCTGCAGCGGGGGTGCCGTCCGCAGCAGCGGCAGCACCGGCAACGCACAGGGCCAGAACAGCCAGCAGGCTTTCCAGGATCATTGCGCCATAGCCAACCTTCAGCATATCCTTCTCGTTCTCAACGGTCTTGGAAGAAGTACCGGAGGAGACCAGGCTATGGAAGCCGGAAACAGCACCACAGGCAACGGTGACGAACAGGATGGGGAACATGGTGCCCAGCTTCTCGTTGGTGAAGCCGGTGTAAACGGGCAGATTCATGGTGGGGTGTGCAACGACCAGACCAACCACAGCGCCTGCGATCATGGCAACAAACATGAAGGTGGTCATGTGGTCCCGGGGCTGCTTCAGCAGCCACATGGGAAGCACGGCGGCAAAGAAGATATAAACGAAGGTGATATAGCTCCATGCGGCCTTGCCCAGGATGATGGGCAGATTTGCGCCAATGACAAAGGACAGCACGATGAAAACGATGCTGATAACGCTTTCCTTCCAGCCGGAGAAGTTGAACTTCTTCTGGATCAGGCCAAAGACCACAGCGAAGACCATGAACATGATGGAGACCATGCCGGCAGCGCCGTTGGTCTGAGCAGCGTCCACCAGAGCGCCGTCCGCGCCATAAGCATTGAAGGTGCCAGCGACCATGTCAGCAAACGCTGCAATAACGATGCCGCAGAACAGCCAGCAGAACAGCAGGAACAGCTTGCGGCCAGTTTTGCCGATATACTTTTCGATCAGCATACCCATGGACTTGCCGTCATTCTTTACAGAAGCATACAGAGCGCCGAAGTCGGTAACAGCACCAAAGAAGATGCCGCCCAGCAGGACCCACAGCAGAACGGGCAGCCAGCCAAAGGCAGCAGCCTGAATGGCACCGGTAACAGGGCCGGCACCTGCAATGGAGCTGAACTGATGTGCAAAAACGGTCCAGCCGTTGGTGGGAACGTAATCCCGACCGTCCTCATGGACGACCGCAGGGGTCTTGGCGGTAGGGTCGATGCCCCACTTGTTGGCCAGCCAGCGTCCGTAGAGGGTGTAAGCACCAAACAGACACACGGCTGCGATCAAAACGATGACCAGCGTGTTCATTTCTTTTACCTCTTTCCTTTGCTTTTCATGCGGCAAAGAGGTCACGCTGTGGCCCCTTTGCCTGAAAATTGTGTATACTTTATCCCCATTTTCATAATTTGTCAATATATTTCGGAGCAGTTCAGAGGATGTGCTAATTCGACAGAAAATCCAGCAAAAAATTTTAGGTGATTTTATTTCATTTATGAAGAGAAGAAAACTGTGGACACGTTGAATTGAAAACGATTCACGCAAAAGACTTGACTTTCACACTTTCATGTGCTAAAGTGATAACATGATATGATTCTTTCTGTCAGAGGTTCCGGCGTTTGCCGCAGAGGAGACTGCAATGACTGAGAAAAATTCCAGAAAAAACGAGACCGTAGATGCACTGTTCGATGCCATCCTGAGCCTTGAGAGCCGGGAGGAGTGCTATGCTTTTTTTGAGGATCTGTGCACAGTAAAGGAGATCTCCGATATGGCACAACGGCTGGAAGCGGCAAAGCTGCTGCTTGGCGGCCGCACCTATGACCAGATCGTGAAAGAGGTAGAGATCAGCACGGCGACCATCAGCCGTATCAATCGCTGTATCCAATACGGAACCGGCGGTTACCAGAGCGTAATTGAAAAGATCTCTGCACAGGAGAAAAAGCAGTAACGGCTGCACGGCAGGGGACATAAGATGGGGTACACCTTATATAGAAAGGATGAGTCCCCTATGGCAACAATCAATTGTCCCACCACGCTGGAATGTCCGGCCCTGCCCCGTGTTACCCTGAGTCAGGCTGTGATCGATCTGATGGAAAGTATCGCGCTGCAGGAAAGTGCTCTGAGCCACATCCTCTGCGCCGAGAGCCAGAAGATGAAAACCGCACTCGCCATGAACGAGATCGACCTGTGCAAGCTGCTGGAAGTGAACGATTCGGCCACCAACATGGTGCACGCCGTGGCAAATCTGGAGCTGGTGCTGAAGGAAAAGCTGGAGTTTATCTCCAATAACCTCTATTATCCCTCCGCTGATAACGGCGCTGCAGCCCAATAAGCCTGCATGACCCCCTGCCTGTCCGCATTCTGGCGGGCAGGCATTTTGCGTTTTAAGGCCAGATTGTGACCGATTTGTATAAAAAGAATAAAAACGATTTGTTGGAATTGCTGAAAGCGCAATTCTGTGCTATACTATACCGTGTATATGTGTGAAAGAGAGGGAAACGAACTTGCAGCACTATGACGTGATCTTATTTGACGTGGACGGAACCCTGATCGATTCCGCCCCCGGCATCCTGAATACACTGGAAGAAGTTTTTACCAAGATGGGTGTGGATGTCACCCATGTGAACCTGCGGCGCTATCTGGGGCCGCCGCTCCGCAAGAGCTTTGGAGAGCATTTTTCTGACCCTGCAAAAATCGAGGAGGCCACCGAGCTCTATCGGGAGAGTTACCGCGAAAAGGGCAGCCATGAGGGTACGGCCTACCCCGGTGCGGCAGAGATGCTGCGCCGCCTGAAGGAGGCAGGATTTGTGCTCTGCACCGCAACCTCCAAGCCGACTGTGGTCGTGGCCCCCATTCTGGAAGAACAGGGACTGGCCCCTTACTTTGATTTCATCGGCGGCGCGTCCATGGATGAGAGCCGGGATACCAAAACGGAAGTGGTGCGCTATGTTCTCACCCAGCCCTGTGTACAGGGCAAGCGGGTACTGATGGTGGGCGACCGCAACGATGATATGCGCGGTGCCGCCGATTGCGGGCTGGATGCCGCCGGTGCCCTGTATGGCTACGGCAGCAGGGAAGAACTGGAGCCCTTTGGCCCGGTGCTGCTGGCGGAAAGTTGTGAAGAACTGACGGACAAGCTCCTGGCCTGCCGTGCAAACGGTTGAACGATAGGATAAGTGGTGAATATAACATGAATCATAAGAATCAAACGGACAAACAGTCTATGACATCGCTGCAGCGGCAGGCCGTTCTGGTCTGTGTGGTCTGCGCACTGGCGGCTTTGCTGACCGTAGGCATCACCCTGACCCTGCTCAAACGGGGAAAACCGGAAACGCCCGGCACACCCGCAGACTCTGTGCCGACGGATACCACCGGGGACGGTGAAAGCACAGATCTTGCCAATCACTATCAGATCGATAACACCTCCAGCGCGCTGCTGACTGAAACAGCGGATGCGGGCACGGAATATCTGGACAGCACCCTGTTTCTGGGAGACTCCAACACCGTGCGTCTGTATAACAACGGCCTGATCTCCTTGCAACAATTCTGCGCCAAGGAGGGCATTGGCACCCAGGTGGCCCTGAACGAAGGAATCATCACCTTTAAGAATGACACAACCCACTACACCATCGCACAGGCGGTGGCAAAAATGAAGCCCCGCCGTGTTGTGATGACCTTTGGTACCAACGACACCGGCATGGAGGTGGCTGATTTTATCAGCAACTATACCGCGCTGGTGCAGGCCATTCAGGAGGCTTACCCCTATACTGATATCATCGTGAACACGGTGCCTCCTATCCCGGAGAATCACTCCAATTACCCCCACATGGATCAGGCCAAGATCGATGATTTTAATATGGCGCTGCTCAACATGTGCGAACAGCTGGGGGTCAAATTTCTGAATACGGCTGAAGTCCTCAAAGGAGAAAATGGCTACGGCCAGCTGGATTACTACACGGATGGTGATATCCACCTCAAGAGCGCCGGTCTCAAGGCTGCGCTGAACTATCTGCGCACCCACGCTTACCAGACCGAGGATCGCCGCCCGGACACCAATAATATCCCCACCCGCACACTGGAATATGTATCCAACCCCAGCTCGGCGGTGCAGGCCCCCAGCTCGGAAGAACCCGCTTCTTCCAGCGAGAGTGAAAGCGTCAGCAGCTCTGAGACTGCCAGCGTCAAGTTTGAGGCCCGTTATCAGGTGGAAAAGAGCGGCGGCGGCACCCTGAGCTGTGGGAACGAGAGCGGCAAGACCAGCCTGACATACGGTATCACAGATGCATCCCAGTCGCTGACTGTCACGGCCACCCCTGCGGAGGGCCATGTGTTCGTCAAGTGGAGCGACGGCGTGACCAGCAAGACCCGTACCGATACCGGCTTCAAGCAGAATCTGGACGTGACAGCCGTGTTTGCAGCTGCTTCCGTTCACATCTCGGAAGGCAAGGCTTCCGCCGGCTCCTATGTCTTTAAGGCTGCGCTGGAGGGTAAATATGCCAAGAGAGAAAACCTGCATTGGTTCGCCAACGGTCAGGAAGTGAAGGAGGCCGCGGGCCAGACAACGGTCACCGTGTCCGCTTCGGCTATCACCAGCGGCAGCTATAAGATCTATGCGGTGGTCGTGTACAACGACTGCGCCGTGGTCAGTAATGCGCTGACCATCACGGTCAGCCCGGAGCCAGCCTCTAGCTCAAATTCCGGAAGCTCTTCTACTTCTTCCGGCAGTACATCCGCGTCCTCTTCGGAGAGCGGCAAGTCTGAGAGCACGAGCAGCAGTTCTTCCCACAGCACGGCGGAAAGTGAGAGTAAGAGCGAATCCAAGAGCGAGAGCACCTCTTCTTCTCACAGCAGCTCGGAGAGCAAGGCAGAGAGCACTTCGTCCTCCAGCGGCACTGCTTCTGAGAGCAAAACGGAATCCAAAGAGCAGACCAACAGTGAATCGATCTCCGCTTCGGTTGAAAATGATATTGAACCCGCAGAGGAGCCTTCCGCTTCCACCGAAGCAGAAGCCAGCCGGTAAACCTTTTTCTGTCTGTCCGCATAGGCTGGGCAGAAGGGAGGGAGCCGGATGTTCTGTGAAGAGATCAAGATCCCCGGACTGCCCGGTGAGGGAACTGTGACCGATGGTAGTGTGGACTGGTATGAGATGGACTGGGAGAATGTGGACAACGGCGTGACCGAGGAGCAGATGCCCAGAAACGTTGACAAACCCTGCACCGCGCAAGATCCGTGCACGGACAATTCCCCGGTGCAGACGGATGATGAAACCTATGAGATAGTTCAGGAATAACCGGAAGCCAGCTCTGCTAGGGCGGGGCTGGCTTCTCGCTGTTCTTTTGATCTGGGAAAAATTCCCCGGTGATCGGGGACAAGCGTCCCGGAAAATGACACAAGTATGAAAGAGGGGTAATGAACCATGGCAAAATACTATTGTGTTCTGTTTGATGCTGATAATACGCTGCTGGATTTTGATGCAGCGGAGAACAAGGCGCTGGCTGACACCCTGCGGGAGTACGGCATTGAGCCGGATGCCGAGACGGTGCAGACCTATCGCACCATCAACGAGGAGCTCTGGCGGCAGCTGGAAAAGGGTCAGATCCGCCGGGACAAGCTGATGGGGGAGCGGTTCACCCGCTTTCTGAAGGCAGTGAATGCCACAGGCAACGGTGTGGAGATGAACAAATTCTATCTGGATCAGCTCTCTACCCACCCTGACCTGGCTTCTCCCAACGTGCTGGACGTGCTCCGGGAGCTTTCCGAAGTGGCAACACTGGCTGTGGTGACAAATGGCTTTGACCGGGTGCAGAGCCGCCGTGTGCGGGAATCCGGCATTCTGGATTTTGTGGAGGATGTGTTCGTTTCTGAAAAAATGGACAGCGAAAAGCCCAACCGCAAGATTTTTGATGCTGCGCTCCGTGCGCTGGGCGTGGAGAACCGTGAGCATGTGCTGATGGTGGGCGACAGCCTGAGCAGTGATGTGCAGGGCGGTGTGAACGCCGGGCTGGATACCTGCTGGTATAACCCCAACCACGCCGAGAATCCCGGCAAGGTCGTTCCTACCTATGAGATCAGCAGCCTGGAAGAGCTTTACCCGCTGGTGATGGAGCCGGAGGAGCTGGCCAATGTGGGCCTGAAGAATCGCCGCCACCAGCTGTAATGCTGTGCGGCCTGTGTGAGAGATTGGAAAACGAACAATGCTGATACATTTGGAAAAGCTGGGCAAGAGCTTTGGCGAGAAGATCGTCCTGCATGATGTCACGGCCAGTGTCGAACGGGAGGACCGCATCGGCATCGTGGGCCAGAACGGCGCAGGCAAAACGACCCTGCTGAAGATCCTGACCGGCGAATATACGGACTACGAGGGTGAGTTCAGTGTGACCCATGGTGTAACGCTGGGCTATCTGGAACAGAATGCAAAGCTCGACCCCACGTTGGATATCTATGGCGAGATGCGCTCCTGCTTTGCCCATGTGCTGGATGCCATGGCCCAGATGCAGATCCTGGAGCGCAGAATGGCCGCCAGCCCGGAGGATGCCTCTCTGCTGGAACAGCACGATGCCTTGCAGAACATCATTGATGCCGCTGACGGCTACAATATGGATGTCAACATCAAAAAGGTGCTGTCCGGTATGGGGTTTGCGCAGGATACCTGGACGAAGAATATCGCTGTGCTTTCGGGCGGTGAGCTGACGCGCCTTCGTCTGGCAAAGCTGCTGTTGGAGAAGCCGGATGTCCTGATTCTGGACGAGCCCACCAACCACTTGGATTTTGCCACCATGGAATGGCTGGAGAATTACCTCAAGGGCTATTCCGGTGCCGTGCTGGTCGTCAGCCATGACCGCTATTTCCTGGACAATATCTGCACCAGGATCTGGGAGGTCTCTTTCCAGACCATGACCACTTATAAGGGCAACTTCTCAGCCTATCTGCCTCAGAAGGAAGCTGCCGATGTCCTGCGCCAGAAGCAGCACGATGCAGATGTAGCACTGGCTGAAAAGCTGCAGGATTATGTAGACCGCAATCTTGTGCGCGCTTCCACCACCAAGATGGCCCAGAGCCGCCGCAAACAGCTGGAAAAGCTGGAGATCACGGAAGCACCAAAGGATGAAACGAACCAGCTCAAGTTCCGCTTTGAGTATGATGTGGAGCCGTG
>OLOO01000768.1_pt1 | contig 25842 bp, 23 predicted proteins | sample 1672621 | NCBI WGS metagenome assembly OLOO01 (sample SAMEA3136706, study PRJEB25190) | human gut metagenome | biome: human gut; feature: human-associated habitat; material: faeces | place: Austria | collected 2013 | reverse complement strand
TTGGAAATTCATGAGTAGAAAATAGCATAGGATAGAAAGAGACAGATGCAGGTAAATAAATATTTCCACATCTGTCTTTTTTGTGCAAAGATTTATTTATCGGAATGTCGCAGACAGCTTTTTATAAAGGCAGCAGCTTTTATCATTTGTTCTTTTTCTTCATCAGAGCAGTCAGAGGATAATTCAAACCAGGTCTGATCAGCAGAAGAAAGAGAAAGTGCAGGTTTACCGGAATCTGCAGATAAAGCAGGACTGTCAGTATGGATACTGCTATTGTCATCTAATAATCTGTTCTGGATTTCTGATAGAGCTTTTTCACGATATTGAGCATCCATGTCCTGGATACTTTCAACAGAAGCATGGTAATTGCCTAATATGTGATTGATGTATCCATTTTTAAAATGAAGAAAAAGAGCATCTTCAGATAGATCCGCTAAATCCTTTGAGGTTGCAATTTCTAAATCTGCCTGTCCCTCCATTTTAAACAGAATAGAAAACAGATCGGATACAGACTGAATGTCAAAATCCATAAAGAGATTCACACTGATACCTAACGCATCAGCAATTTTTGAAAGCTGTTCATATTTCGGATTACGTTCATTGGCTTCGTACTTGCGGAGTGTACTGAAACTGATCTCAGCGTCCTGTGCAAGTTGTTCCTGTGTCATGTTACGAGCCAGACGAAAATACTTGATTATTTCTCCTGTATTCATAGGCAAAGTCCTCCAATAGCAAAAGTATATCACATTTTTAAATGAAAGTGCCACAAAAGTTTTGAAAAATATATTGACAGATACAAATGTGACATATATAATGATAACAGATACAAAAGTAACATATAACTTGCACAATAGACACAAAAGTACAAGTAAACTTATACATAACTGTCATAAGAAATATGAAAAAAGTAAAACGGTTTGAAGTTAAGTAACAGTTAAGTATAAGATGATCAGGAAAGGATGGAATAGGATATGGCAGAAATTATTATGGGAATCGATCATGGAAATGGAAATATGAAAGGGGTACATGTAAACTTTCCATGTGGTCTGGTAAGATATACTTCTGAACCAGGACGATTTATGAATGAGGATATTCTGGAATACAACGGTGTGTATTATACGTTATCAGAAACAAGGATGCCATTCAAAGCAGATAAGACAGTGGATGAAGATTACTTTATATTGACCTTATTTTCACTGGCTTTGGAAGCAAAGGAAAGAGGAATCACTTTATCCGGCAAAGATATTGTACTGGGAGTTGGATTGCCGCCTGCAGACTTTGGACAGCAGGCTCCGGGATTCAAAAAATATTTTACGGAACATTCAAAACATGGGATTTCTTTTCGATTCAATGGAAAGCCGGTAAATTGTTACCTGAAAGATGTTTTGGTAAGTCCGCAGAATTTTGCGGCAGTCATGTGCTATAAAGCAAGCCTGTTTCGTCAGTACCGGACGGTCAACTGCATTGATATTGGAGACGGAACTGTAGATTTACTGGTAATCAGAAAAGGACAGCCGGATTTGTCAGTTCGTGTCAGTGACAGATCTGGAATGGCGATTCTCCGTTCAGAAATTTCTAATTCCATTCAGCAGAATTACGGTATTCATCTGGAATCCTCAGATGTAGAGCAGGTATTAATGCAGGAAGCAACAATTCTGGATGAAGAGGTGGTAAGAGAGATTCAGAAAATGGCAGGAGACTGGATGCAAAGGATTATCAATAAACTCCATGCGTATGTACCAGATTTCCGAACTAATCCGGCAGTATTTCTTGGTGGAGGCAGCTTGCTTCTGAAACAGCAGATTGAAAAATCTTCTGATTTTAAATATATAGAGTTTATCGAGGACATCCGGGCAAATGCGGTAGGATATGAGAAAATGACAGCATTACACATCCAGAAAAGACAGGGGGTGTAATGTGTGGGAGAGATACGGGTTGTACTGATATTTAATGAAGATAATGAACGGCAGAGAGAAATCGGAAGGTATCTGAAATCACAGAAAAGGTGCAAAACAGCACTGATTACAGAACTGGTTTATGCGTGGCTGCATAAAGAAAATACACCTGTTTCTTCCTATAATAATGCAAATGTCAGTGTAGAGGAATTAAAGCAGCAGTTGTTGCAGGATACGGATTTTATACAGCAGATAAAAAAGAGTGTAGTTGTTGAAGAAGATGCCGGGAAAGTGATAGAAGAAGAACAGAGCGATGAACTGGATATGGATGAAGGGATGCTGATGGCAGGGTTGTCGATGTTTGAGTCAGATATTTAAAATATGAGATATATAATAGGGAGAGTGTTGATAATATATCATTACTCTCCCGTCATTTTAAAAAGAGAAAACAGCATCTATTTGTTTTCTTCCAGTAATAGGATTATACTTCACAAATTTTCCGATAAGATTTTTGGCTTTTTCTCCACCTAATTGTTTGGAAACTGTTGGATCGGTAATAAAAGCAGAGCCAAGAGTGATTTTTGAAATATTATTAGCGTCATTTATTATTACAGAACCATTTTTTACAGACATTTGCTCTGAAAATTTTGAGAGATTGCTCTTTACAAGAAGAATATAATTATCTGGTAAATTTGTATTTATTGTTATGTGATTATCGCATTTTGTTACGTCAAAAGTGACGCATAATTCTTTTCCGAATTCTGGAACGTCTGGTTGCATACTTTCTGGTAAAGGAGGAATTTCTCCCATGCGAATTTGTCGTCCGTTATAATGCCAAGTATAATATTCATCGCATGTAAAATAATTTTCTCCTTTAGTTAATCCGTCAAATGCGACAAACTTATAAACATTTTCAGAAAGAAGAGGCAGATTTAGTCCACTATCTGTACCAATTTTGTTTTCTACTTTGCGAAATTTCCACATGGCATCTAAGAGACCGATGTTGAAATATTGAGCTGCATCTATAAAAATTAAGTCATCGCCATGAAGATATCCATATTTGTTATCATAATCATCACCGTATTTTTTTATAAATCTATGAACTTCTTCATCAGAATCAGTATAACTGAGTTCTTTATGTAAAATAACTCTAGTAAGAAGAGAATTAACACTAGCAGGAATTTGTATTTGATATTTTGAACATATATTTCGGCGTACTCGTGTAAACAGTTCATCGACATCAATATTAGGTGCGAGTATTTCATCGCAAATCGCTTTTGTAAAAGGACTCATTTGGTTGTTAATACCGATAGATTGGCATTGAAATTGAGTACCATATGCAATATATACATCCTCTGATGCTGTTATTTCTGAGAAATAACCTTTAGATAACCCGAAATCAGAACGACAGGCATCAAGAATAAGAATAAGTCGTCCTTTTCCCTCATATATAGAAATAATATCACTGATATCTACAGCGGAGGCTTCTAAATTTCGGCTATTATTCAGTAAAGGTGAAAAATCAATAGGATAAATATAATTATTTCCATTAGTATGACCACCATGACCTGAAAAATAAACAATGTGAATTGCATCAGAAGGAGAATTGGAAGCATTATTTTCTAAGGCGGGTATAAACTGTGCTTTTGAAACATCTTCTATTTGATTGACATCAAATCCTATCTGGGTAAGACGTTTATTTATAGCTTGAATATCATATTTTACACCAGATAGACTAGGTACTGAAAGAATTGGTGAATTTATATAGTTGCCTGCTGAAAAAAGTATAGCATTTTTTTTCATTATAACCTCCATATCTTATATAAGAACGCAAGGAAGCAAGAACGCAATATAGTATAACAAGAACGCAGAGACATGAAAATCTCTGCGTTCTTGCTATTTCCCAGGCTTATAATTACGCAGTGCTGCCTTGGTTGATTTTATTATTTCAAGCAGAAATTCCTTTTCCTGCTTGGAACAGTCACTTGTCAGTTCTTTTATATCAGCATCAAATTGTGAAATGAGTACCGGTGTGTTGTCATAGAGCAGCTGATCTACCGTGGTATCAAGAATCTGTGCTATGCTGAGTAAGGTAGAAAGGCTGAGCTTGGTATGTCCGTTTTCTATGGTACTGATATAGGTCGGTGTAACGTCAATCATATTTGAAAGGGTTTCCTGGGTCATCTTTTTTGCGAGTCGAGCAGAACGGATTCGTTTTCCGATTGCAATGTAATCAATATCTACTTCCAAATTGTCACCTCCCAAACTTTAACTGAATGTTGATATTTTGCGGAAACTTTAACTGATAATTGATATTTCTTATTGTATTCCCAAATAAGTTATATTATAATTAAGTATAACTAGAAGTTTAACTTAAAAGTATATTTATACTAGAAGAATAGGCGGTTAGATAAATTTGAAATGGGATAATTCATTCAATGGAATTGAATATTATTCCAATGTGAAATCTTCGAGTGTTGAATGGATATGGTATCCGTATATTCCATGTGGGAAAATCACGGTGCTGCAGGGAGATCCGGGTGAGGGAAAGTCAACTTTGATTCTTCACATAGCAGCAATATTAACGAAAGGTGCTAATTTGCCAGATGGAAATAAAATAAAAAAACCAATGACGGTAATTTATCAGTGTTCTGAGGATAGTAAGGCAGACACGATAAAACCAAGGTTAGAAAACGCTGGTGCAGATTGCCGGAGGGTAGCATTTATCAAGGATGATAATGGAGATTTGACACTGGATGATGAACGTATAGAACTTGCTGTAAAAACCACTGGAGCAAAATTGCTGGTTTTAGATCCTATACAGGCTTTTATAGGTAAGAATGGAAATATGCAAAGTGCTGTTAGGATGAGAGAAACTATGACAAAGTTAGCGAGTATTGCAGAGGAATATGCATGTGCGATTGTTTTAGTTGGACATATGACTAAGAGCAATAGTGGGAAGAGCATATATAGAGGGCTTGGAAGTATTGATATAGCGGCAGCAGCGAGAAGCGTACTGTTGGTTGCCAGAGATAAGGATGAACCATACAAAAGATATATGCTTCCAATTAAGTCAAGTCTTGCTCCAGAGGGTGAACCGATAGCTTTTGCATTGGATCGGGATAATGGTTTTTCTTGGATTGGTAAATGTGAAATAAATATAAATGAATTGGCAGTAGGGCAGAGGGTTTCTGCTAAAAAAGATATAGCGATTAACTATTTGCATACTATGCTGGCGGAAAGCGATATGGCAAGTGTGAAAATCTTTGAAGAGATGGACAGATATGGTTTTTCCAAAAGAACAGTGCAGGAAGCAAAGAAAGAAGCGGGTATCCAGGCATATAAAAAGGGAAATGCATGGTATTGGCACATGGAGAGGAGTGCAGCAGATGACGGAACAGGAAAGACATGCTGTAAGCCAGGAAGAACGGAAGGAGAAGATTCGGGCGAGATATAGGGGAGTAGATCGAAACGAATTGGAGTTTATTCCGGCAAAGCAGAAAGAAAAGTTGTTTGAAGATACGGGAACAAAGAGAGTTTGTGCCTATTGCCGTGTTTCTACTGATGATGTTAATCAGACTTCTTCTTATGAGCTACAGAAGAATCATTATGAAGATATGATTAAAGAACATCAGGGATGGGAGCTGGTAGGAATTTATGCGGATGAGGGAATATCTGGTACGTCCTTAAAGCATAGAGATGAGTTCAATCGGATGATAGAAGACTGTAAAGCAGGAAAAATAGATCTGATTGTAACTAAAAGTGTTTCCAGATTTGCCAGAAATATAGTGGACTGCATTGCGAAAGTTCGTGAACTTGCAAATATGATACCGCAAGTAGGTGTATTTTTTGAAACGGAGCATATCTACACTTTGGATAATACCAGTGAAATGATGCTGGCAGTATTATCCGCAGCTGCACAGGAAGAGTCTCATACGAAAAGTGAGATTATGAATATTTCCATAGAGCAGCGTTTTTCAAGAGGAATATTTCTTACACCAAAATTATTGGGATATGATGTAGACGAAGATGGTAATCTGGTAATTAATAAAGAAGAAGCAGAAACAGTGCGTTTATGCTATTATTTGTTTCTTAACGGTTTCCCAACTGCGGAAATTGCAGAAATATTAATGCAATTAAAACGGAAAACGAAACTTGGAAATACCAAATGGTCAAGTGGTACTGTGGGAAGTTTATTGAAAAATGAGAGATATTGTGGCGATGTACTTTCCAGAAAGACATTTACGCCTAATTATCTTGATCATAAATCAAAAAAGAATCGTCATGATCGGAACCAGTACCGACAAACAAATCACCATGAGGCTATTGTTGACAGGGACATTTATAATGCAGCACAGAAGATGCTGACAGTAACAAAGTATGCGAAAAAAGGCTTTCCATTTCCTAATCTCAAGGTAGTAGATGGTGGAGCGTTAAAAGGTTTTGTGTCGGTTAATCGGTCTTGGACAGGATTTACAGTAGAAGATTATAAAAAAGCAAGTCAGAGCGTGTATTCTGATCAGAATAGTATACAAGATATTGAAGAATCAAAAGAAGAAAAGAGAGACGGAGGATTTGATTTATCTGGATACGAGATTGTTCGGGCACAGTTCTTTTCTACAAGGTTGAATCCAGCCATGACAATTTCAGAAGGACGTATTACCTTTAATACTGCCTGTTTGAAGAAATTTGAAGATGTGGAATATGTAGAAATTCTTTTTAATTCAATAGAAAGATGTATCGCTGTAAGACCATGCGATAGGGATAACATCAATGCCGTAAAATGGGGAACGATACGAAATGGTAAATGGGCAGTCCTGCCTAAAAGCTGCCGGGGATTCTCAGAGCCACTATTTGAATTAATGGACTGGAATAATGAGTGTAAATATCGTTTTAGAGGTCAATATTCAAAGGAAGATAACGAACAGATATTATTGTTTGACTTGGAAGAACCAGAAGTGATTAAACATGAGATAATTCAAGAGGATTTACCTGATACAGATACGACTGAAGCGGAAAAGAATACCGTAGAAACATCTGAAAATAAAACAAAGAAGATTGTCAGAACACTTTTCCCGAAGCAGTGGCAGAATCATTTTGGCGATAGTTCAGAAGATGTTGTTCTTTTACATAGAGTTAAGTATTATGGAAATTGGGATGTGCTGCGTCCAGCTAAAATAGTAGAAGGTTTGGAACCTATATCAGAAAATTTGTTGGATAAGCTGAATGAAGAAGCACAGAACATGATAGAAAAGATGAGGTGTGCAGTATGAGTGAAATGGTGATAAATCAGACTATTGAGAATACAGAAAACGCAGATCAGAAAGCACTGGAACTGGCACAAGATTTTAGTTATGATGGTTACCAGGTTGTAAGAAGGGAACTTTTTGCACATTTACGGGAGCCAGCCGTTGTAATCCGAAGAGATAGTGTGACATTTAATACTGCCTGCATTGCCGGTTTAGAGGATGCAGTTTACATACAGATTCTTGTTAACCAGGATAATAAGCGAATGGTAGTGCGGAAATGTGAAGAAAACGACAAAGATGCTTTGAGATGGTGTATTGAAAAACCAGATAAAAGAAAAAGTAGAAAAATGTCAAATAAATTATTTTCAGCAATGATGTATGACATGATGGGATGGAATACAGACTGCCGATATAAGATTTTGGGGCATAAAATAACACATGAAAATGAAACTATGTATATTTTTGATCTGCTGGAAACAGAGATATTCATGGATACAAAAAGAAAGAAAAAAGCGAATCCAGATTCATTGGAGAAAAAGGAAGAATTAGTTACTGCAGAAACAGATCAGACACCGGAGCAGAATCAGGAAGAGATAGCAGCAAAAGTAGCGAGAAAGTTGAATAGAATACCATTTTATCCTAAAGATTGGAAGGATTCTTTTGGCTTATCAGTAGAAGAACATAAAAAGGCACTGGAAACTAATTTAACAGACGGCTATATAGAATTTTCAGCAACAAGGTGATAGGAGAAAGTGCACTCATTTGGAAGGGAGGAGTGCAGATGCCGAAAACCACAGTAAATATCACAGGGGTATCTCTGTGCCCAAAAAAAGGAATAATACGAATATTTCGATCAACGATAAAAGAATTGGGTGATCCGAGGTATATTCGCTTCTTATTTAACCCGGAGAAAAGAACTTTAGCAGTTCAGTCTGTTAGCCGAAAAGAAGCGGAGTGTTTTCGTGTGCCTAAATATAATCCTAAAGACTGGGATTTTAAAATTTGCAGTATTCAAATGCTGAGGATAATCTGGAGAGTTTGTGAGTGGAATGAAAATGACACGTATCGAATAGCAGGAACGCATTATCCAGAATATAATCTGGTGGAATTTAATTTGAATCAGGCTAGGATAGTGCAATTTGGAGAAATAGAGTAGAGATAGAATCGAAGAGTTTGGAACTTCTGAGAAATCAGGGGTTCTTTTTTTGTGCTTATTTTGAGGGTAAGTTGATAATACTGTGCTTTATGAGATATTTTTGAAAAAAAGTTGTTCCTGAGTTGACATAAGGAGGAGATATGAGTCTGGTAGGAACACGCCCGCCGACAGTAGACGAGTGGGAGAAGTATGAACTTCACCACAGAAGCCGTATGTCCACCAAACCGGGAATCACCGGTATGTGGCAGGTGAGCGGACGAAGCGATATCACAGATTTCGAAGAAGTTGTACGCCTTGACACTGAGTACATAGAACACTGGACCATAGGTCTGGATATCAAGATTCTGATCAAGACAGTCCTAGCTGTTGTCAAACACGAAGGATCTGTATAGTAACTGTTCACAATAACTCTGTATAACTTGACAGAATGAAATCAAACGAGTATGATGAAGAAATGTATATGTAAAAGTCATATTACGCTGGCTCCCGGGTCAGCGTAATATAAAAAAAACAAAATTAGATAAGTTATAAATATAACTAAGAAAAGGAGAAATATGAATACATCAATAAAGAAGTTAGACGATGGCAGACAAACAGAATCCATGACCTCTTTATTCTTATCACAGTCTTATCAGGATGCATGGGACGATTACGCACGCTCTTTGAAGAAAGAAGGCTTTGCAAGATGGGACTATATCGTATTAACCGCTTCCAATGAGGAACAGGCAGAAGGATTTCATGCACAGATCGCATTGCGGCAGAAAGAGAAACTTCTTCCATCCCAGACCAGATTTTTGATTCTGCCGGATCCTGATGGGAAGCGCGTCGGAAGCGGCGGTGCAACCTTAAACGTACTCCGTGCGATTGCAGAAGCGGAAGGAACAGGAGATTTTACAGGCAAAAAAATCCTTGTCATCCACAGCGGCGGAGACAGCAAACGCGTCCCGCAGTATTCCGCAATGGGAAAACTGTTTTCACCAGTGCCTCACGAACTTCCGGATGGAAGAACCTCCACACTTTTTGACGAGTTCATGGCTGAGATGAGCGGAGTTGCAGGACGGATCCGCGAGGGAATGGTATTGCTTTCCGGCGATGTCCTTCTGTTATTCAACTCCCTTCAGATTGATTTTCCGGGAAGAGGTGCAGCAGCAGTTTCCTTCAAGGAAAATGTCGAAATCGGTAAAAACCACGGAGTCTTCCTCATGGGAGAAGACGGAAATGTGGCGAAATTCCTTCATAAACAGACTACCGAAAGCCTCCGTGCCCAGGGAGCAGTCAACGAACAGGACTCCGTAGATATAGACACCGGAATGGTGATCTTCAGCCCTGAGATTCTGAACGGACTGTACAGCCTGATCAGCAGACAGGGGATTTTTGACAAAGAAAAATACGATACCTACGTAAATGAGACTGTGCGACTGTCACTGTATGGAGATTTCCTCTATCCACTGGCAGGAGAATCCACACTGGAAGCTTTTTACGAGGAAAAACCGGAGGGAGAATTCTGTCCGGAACTTCTGGCGGCCAGAAAAGTTGTCTGGGAGATCCTGCGTCCATACAGAATGAAACTTCTGCGCCTTTCCCCGGCAAAATTCCTTCATTTCGGAACCACAGCGGAGATCCTGAAGCTGATGACACAGGGAACCCTTCACTACAGCCATCTGGGATGGAAAAGCAAGATCAACAGCAGCGTCGGACAGAATCCGTCCTACGACAGAGATGGAACCAATCTGATCTCCCGAAATATCTGGAAGAGCGGAAGACCGGAGCTTGCACAGGCCAGTGCCAGACCGGGAAGCGTCGCAGCATTAAACAGCATCCTGTCCACAAACGCAGAATGTGGCGAGGACTGCTATCTGGAGGTCAGCTATGTACATCCAGGATCTGTGATCGGAAACCATGTCGTTCTCTCTTATATCGATATCCACGGAGAAACCGTCCCGGATGAAGTCGTACTCCATGGTCTGAAACAGCGCGACGGACGTTTTGAGAGAATTGTTCATCCTACAGGTCTTTTCATTGTTTTGCTAGGGGTAGATGGCGCAGGAAAAACAACGATTGCAGAGAATTTAAAGGCTAGATATGTTACGGCATTTAGAAAAATTGATCATTATCATTCAAGAGTGCGTGTTTTAAAAGATATTTCTCAGTTAAAAAAAGATGCCACACCGATTGATGCATCAAATCCTCATGGAAAGAAGCAAAAAGCAGGAAAATTTACATCAGTAGCTAAGTTTGGCTATTATTTTCTGGATTTTTTAATTGGAAATGTAAAGATTGCTATTGCAAAAATTAAAAGTACATTGGTATTGGTTGAAAGATATTATTATGATTATTCAATAGATAAAGTTCGTTATAACTTGAATTTGTCGGATAAATTTCTTTCGTTTTTTGAACATTTTGTTTTAAAACCAGATGTTATATTTATTTTAACTGGTGATAGTAAGAAACTGCTGGATAGAAAGCATGAGATCACAATTGATGAAATTGATGAACAGAAGAGAAAATTAAATGAAAGATTCATTAATAATCCAAAAGCAGTGTTTATTGATACTACAGAAGGAACAGTTGATGAATGTGTTAATAAAATGCTTAAAGAATGCAATGCAATTATGAGGAAGCGAAGAAAATGGTAAAAAATAGAATTCGGGTTTTAATATCAGCGTATGCATGTGAACCCAATAAGGGTTCAGAACCTGGTGTGGGTTGGAATTGGGCACTACAAATGGCAAAAATGGACGAGGTTTATGTTATAACCCGCTCTAATAACCGAAAAGTTATCGAAACATTTTTACAGAAACATCCAGTGGAACATCTTCATTTCTATTATCACGATTGTGCTACATGGAAAAGAAAAATGAAGAAACTGCCAAATGGTATATTTGTTTACTATAAAATGTGGCAAAAAGAAATATTACCTATCGCAAGAAAAATTATTGAAGATGAGAAAATCGATATTGTACACCATATAACGTTTAATGAATTTAGAACACCAGGAAAGTTGTATCAACTTCCAGTGCCATTCGTTTGGGGTCCAATTGGAGGCGGGCAGTTTTATAATCCTATTTTCAAAGACGCTTATTTTAGTCGAAAAGATATTAACAAAGAAAAATTAAGGAATTTTATCAATAGATTCTATTTGATATTCTCTAGTGATATTAAAGCAGCTGTTAAAAAGGCAAATACTATTTTAATTGCAGATCAGTCCACAGAAAGTATTATGCCGAAATCAAGAAAGTACGTTCGCTTGCTAGAGACAGGGTATGACCTGAAAAGGAATGAAGCGAAAGATTATGATGAGGATTTAACAATCAACAAAAAGAGGCCGATTAGACTTTTATGGGTAGGCGGTATTTGGCCACGAAAAGGTTTAAAAGTTTTGATTGATGCCTTGCATAATAGCCAGTTTGAAAATTATTCATTAAGCATTGTTGGAGATGGGCAGGATCGTAAAGCTTCTGAGCGGCTTGTGCGAGAATATGGAATTGAGGAAAAGGTACACTTCTTGGGGGCATTAAGCTATGACGAAGTGAATAGTTTATATGACAACGCAGATGTTTTCGTGTTTACAAGTTTACGAGACACATCTGGGAATGTTGTGTTAGAGGCAATGTCTCATGGTCTGCCAGTTATTGCAATTAATCATCATGGCGTAGGAGAAATTGTTACAGATGAAACTGGAATCCGAATTGAACCAGTTTCGTATGACTATGTAAAAAAAGGTTTTGTAAGTGCAATTGAACAATATGCACAAAATTCTCGGTTGATAAAACAGCATGGTTTGGCAGGTCGAAAGCGATTGGAAACACAATATTCTTGGGAAAATAATGCGAAGATTTTGCAAGATATTTATGAAAGAATAGTTGAATAATGCTGAAAGTGCGAAAGAAATGGTGGCAAAAATTGATGTCAATGCGGTTGTAACAAAGAATGTTCCGAAGAATGCAGTTTTTTGTGCTACAGAAGGACATATTGTAAAGTTTAGAGTGTAGGGGAAAGGAAAAATACATGATTGGAGAGAAAATTTCAATTATTACAATTTCATATAATTCTAAGAGAACAATAGAAAGGACTTTTCAGTCTGTTTTGAGTCAATCATATCGCCCGTTGGAATATGTTTTAGTCGATGGAGGGTCTAAGGATGGGACAGTTGAATTGATTCAGAAATATATTCCTGTTTTTGAAAAGGCTGGAATCGAAGTGAAATTCAAATCAGAGCCGGATAAAGGAATTAGTGATGCATTTAATAAGGGAATAGAGCGAGCAACAGGTGAAATAATAGGTATTACAAATTCGGATGATGTTTTACTTGAAGATACTTTAGAGTATGTTGCTAAGAACTTTCCGGCAAACATAGATGTTTTTTATGGTGATTGTTTGTGGAAGGATGTGGACCGGAATATAGAATATATAAGAAAGTCTAGTCAAGATTTAAGAGACTTGAAGATTAGGCTGAAAATTTTACATCCTGCAACATATATCAGAAAAACTACATATGATAAGTATGGACTGTATGATATCTCGTTTAAATTTTGTATGGATAAAGAATTGTTGGCAAGAATTCAAAGACTTGGTGGAACATTCTTTTATGTCGAAAAGACTCTTGTTGCAGTAGCAGCAGGTGGTGTAAGTGATAAAAATTTATTGGGTGTGAATCAAGAAGGTGAAAGAATAGCGGTTTCTAATGGAGTATCTAAGCTTCGGGCAAAATGGATTTACAGTACAAACTATTGGATTGTAAAGTTAAAAAATCAAGTCAAAAAAATTTTTTTTGTAGCAAAGCTTATTGAAATAGTTAAAAGATGAGGAGCTAGTATGGAGGAAGGGGAACTTTTTTTGGAAAAACCATATCTTTATGATTTATATAGATGGACCGGCAAGTGTGACTGGAAGACTTTTCTTAAATGGATTTTTGTACCGAAATATAGAATAGTGTTTTTGTTGAGAAAATGCCAAATGCATAGAAATAAACATAAAGTTCGATTTATTCTATGGAGACTTATTTATGAACATTATATGACAAAATATGGTGTAGATATTGGAACTAAAGCTGAAATTGGACCTGGTTTTATAGTAAGACATGTTGGAGGAATTGCGATAAATAGTGACACTGTTATAGGAAAAAATGTTGAAATTTTACAGGGAGTGACTATTGGATATGAACGAAGAGGGAAAAGACAGGGAAATCCAACAATAGGTAATAATGTGTGGATTGGCTCAAATGCGGTAATTGTTGGAAAAATACTTATAGGAAATAATGTTCTAATTGCTCCCGGAAGCTTTGTAAATTTTGATGTGCCTAACGATAGTATTGTTTTAGGAAATCCAGGAAAAATAATACCTAAAAAATTTGCTACGGAGGGATATGTTATCAATACAAAACTATAAAAGATAAATTTACGGCTGTTATTCATAATGGATAAAATAAAATTGTTGCTATAAGCAGACAATAACTAATTTTGACTTGCACTTTGCGGAGAAATTTATTCTTGTTCGAGACATAATAATGATTCTTTTTTCTGTAATGAGTTAGATTTATTAAAAATGTCTATTGAAGTGCCGTAAATTACGATATCATTATATAGAGGAGAGGATGCTGGTTTATGAAAATAAAGAGGCGAACGATGATATGGATATTTTTAGTATTGCCATTTTTCTATCCAAGTAGTATAGAAGGAACGGTATTTTCGACTATATGGTATCGGTGGAAACTTTGTGCAGTGTTTTGTGGGAGTATATATATTCTTTTACGAATAAAAAAATTGAAATATTTAGAAAAATCGACATGGTTTATAATTTTAATGTATGTAATGCAAATTATATCATCTCTGATAAATAAATTGGATGTATCATACGATTTAAAAAATACTATTATGATGAGTGTTTTTGTTCTTGTAACGTCATTAATTTTATATGAATATGGGAATAAGGGAATAATTTTCTTTTATAAATTAATGAATATATTTATTTGGTTGAATTTTCTATCGGTCATTTTATTGTATGATAAAGGGTTAGCAAGAGATTCTTATGATACAGTTATATACTTCTGGAGTACAAAAAATCACATTATTAGCCTAACGTTAGTGTATTTAGTAATACTATTTTATTTATATAATGAGAGTTATATCTGTAAAAAAAAGTGTGTGTTAGAAACAAGCATAGCAGCTTTTTCAGTATTTTTGATGGGGTCTTCGACAGCTATTACAGCACTAATAGTGTATGGTGCATTTATATGGTTGTGTGAAATTTACAAAAAAAGAAAAAAAACAGTAAATATAAAATTGGGAATAATTATTGGTGTGATTGCTGATATTGCGATTGTTGTATTACGAATACAAGAAAGACTGGGGGGATTAATTGGCACATTATTTGGAAAGGATACGACATTAACTGGGAGAACAGATTTGTGGGATCAGGCAATTCAATTAATAGGATTAAATTTTTTATATGGAAAAGGAAATTCGTATGATTTGAATCAGTACGGCTGGTTGACAAAATCTTATTGGAATAATAAAACGCAAGCTCTTGAAGAGGTATATTTTGTTGCACATAATCAGTTTTTAGAGATTTTAGTAAATGGAGGTATTATATGTCTGATTCCGTTTATGTTATTTTGGGGTAGCATGATTAAATCTGTACGAAAGATACAAAATTTTAAGTATAAAAACATTGTTGCAGCGGCGGTTTTATCTTATTTTATTGCTATGATTACGGATTTGATTACGCCGTATGAACCACTTTATTTGTTTATATTAGTATCTTCTTATTTCTACAAATGTGAAAAAATGATAAAAAAGGATGATGAAAATGAGTGAATTAAAAATTACGGTAGTTACAGCTGTATACAATGGAGCAGAATATATTGAACAATGTATACAGTCTATTATGAAACAAACATATAAAAATTATGAACATATTATTATGGATGGCGGTTCAACGGATAATACGGTTGAAATTGCGAAAAAATATGAAAAATTATACAATGTAAAAATTTATAGTAAAAAAGATAAAGGGATGTATGATGCTATTGCAAATGGATTTGATTTAGCGACAGGTGATATTTTATGTTGGCTTAATTCCGATGATATGTTAATGCCTTGGGCATTTGAGGTAATGCAAAGAGTAATAAGTAAAACAAATGCCCAATGGTGCATGGGATTTCCTACATATTGGGGAGAGAAGAATGTAAATAGATGTCAATTTAGAATTAGTGCATATACAAGATGGGCAATTAAGGTTGGACTGCATGATGGAAGAATTCTCCCCTTTATTCAACAGGAATCAACGTTTTGGACAAAAGAATTATGGATAAAAAGTAATGGCGGATTGATTAGAAATTATAAAATGGCGGGAGATTTTCAGCTATGGAGAAATTTTGCAAAATATGAATCACTATATAAAGTAAATTCAACAATATCAGGTTTTAGGCAACATGAGGGGCAGAAGAGTAGCGATAAAGAAAAATACTATTCTGAAATTGATGATACAAATATACTATATTCAGTGTTAATGAAAAGCAAAATGTTGAAAATTTTAGACGCTTTATTAAGCCTTACAAAACGAAAAGACCATATATCGATTCAAGATTTATATTGTAAAAAATAAAGGAGCATTATGTCTGATAAAGAAATAAAAAGTGTAAATGGTACGAAAGAAAAAGTTTTATCAGGGTTGTTTTGGACTTTTGGAGAGAGAATCTTGGCACAGGGGGTTTCTTTTGTATTATCAATAATTTTAGCTAGACTTTTATTTCCAAGCGAATATGGAATTATTGCAATGGTAATGGTATTTATTAATATTGCCAATGTATTTACTAGTACTGGTTTTGGAGAATCTCTTGTGCAAAAAAAGGATGCTGATGAGTTGGATTTTTCTACAGTTTTTTTCTGCACATTAAGTTTGTCTATACTTATTTATATTATACTGTTTATTGCGGCACCATATATTGCAACATTTTATCATACTGGAGAAATTGTTTGGGTGCTTAGAATTTTATCAATAAAAATTGTTCTATCATCAATAGCGACAGTGCAACATGCATATGTTCAAAAGAAAATGATGTTTAAGAAGTTTTTCTTTTCAACTTTAGGAGGAACTATAGTTTCTGGTATTTTAGGTATTGCTTTGGCATATTCTGGTTTTGGGGTTTGGGCACTTGTATTTCAATATTTAACAAATACAGTTATTGATATATTGGTATTACTAAAAACTGTGCCATGGCATCCTAGATTAATTTTTTCTATTGAAAGAGCGAAACAATTGATGAATTTTGGTTGGAAATTAGTAGTTGCTAATTTGATTAATTCTGTATACAATGAATTGAGGAGCCTTATTATAGGACGTTCCTATTCATCAGCAGACCTTGCCTATTATAATAAGGGAAATCAAATTCCTGCTTTAGCAATTACAAACATTGATACAGCGATTGGAAATGTAGTATTTCCAGCTATGTCAGCAGCAGAAAATAAAGTAAGATTGAAAATCATAGGAAGAAGAGCAATGAAGACAACTTCTTATATCATTTTCCCAATAATGCTTGGATTAATGGTGATATCGCGGCCTCTTATTTTATTATTGTTAACTGATAAATGGAGCAGCAGTATTATTTATATGCAAATTTTATGTTTGTATTGGATGACACAACCTATACAAACTACAAATTGGCAAATAATTAAAGCGGTTGGAAGAAGCGATCTTTGTTTAAAACTTGAAATTTTAAAAAAAATAATAGGAATTATAATGATAATTGTTGCTATGCATTTTGGTGTATTTGCGATTGCTATTTCAGCGGCAGTATTTGGATTCATTTCAATGATAATTAATATCTTGCCCAATAAGAATTTAATTGATTATTCAATAAAAGAACAATTTCTAGATATTTTTCCAGCTTTGGTGAGTGCAATTGTAATGGGAATAGGGGTTTATCTTGTATCATATTTGACTTTACCTATTATAGTTCAAATCGCAACACAAATTGTAGTTGGTATTGTGATTTATGTAGGAGTCTCATATATATTTAAAATAGAATCTTTTGAATATATTTTGAGGATGATTAAAACAAAAGGCAGTGCAGTTTAAAGACTAAAACTTCCCACACCATATCGGTGTGGGAAGTTTTAGTTATAAATTTGCAGTTGAAAACATCCCAGAGAATGAATTAAATGTGCGGGCACTTTTAGCTCAAACTATGAAGAGAGTAAGATAAGGTGAAGAAGAAGGAGAAAGAGAAAGGAGCAGCTCATGACCCAAGAACTATTCAACCCCCAATCCCCTTCCGTAAGTTCCTCCCGCATCCTTTATACTCCGTCCGTGTTTGCACGTACATCCCTGCTTCATCTGCAGGAGGTGGGTACGCTCAGGGCATTGCTTCCGCACACATCCAGGAGAGCGGATCTGGTGTCTTTCCTGTGTTTCGTTGTTTTATCAGGAGAGGGTGAGCTGAAGTACGAGGACGAAGAGTACGAATTAACAGAGGGCGACTGTGTGTTCATCGACTGTCGGAAGGCGTACAGTCATTCGACCTCTGACAATCTCTGGTCGCTCCAGTGGTGTCATTTCTTTGCACCATCTCTTCAAGCCGTATATGAGAAGTACAAAGAGCGTGGCGGGCGGCCTGTGTTTCACCCGGACGATTTAACGCCCTTTACATCTCTTCTGACAGAGATTTATGACCTCGCTTCTTCATCGGATTACATACGTGATATGCGGATCAATGAGAAGCTTGCAGTGTTGCTCACCCTGCTTATGGAGCAGTCCTGGCATCCGGAGAGTATGATGGTGAGCAGGAAACGGGTGGAGCTGCTGGAGGTAAAAAGTTATCTGGATGAGCATTATACGGAAAAAATTGTGCTGGATGACCTGGCGGAGCGTTTTTTTATCAACAAGTTTTATATGACCAGGATTTTTAAGGAAACCTATGGTACGACGATCAATAGTTATCTGATATCCAGAAGGATCACCAGGGCCAAGCAGCTGCTCCGTTTTACGGATATGACGGTGGATGAGATTGGAAATGCGGTGGGCATGGGGGATGCGAATTATTTCAGCCGGATGTTCCGAAAGGTAGAAGGCAGCAGTCCAAGAGAATATCGAAAGAAGTGGTCGGAGATCCGGAAACGGAGTTAAGTGATACATAAGAAATCCCATTCAGCTGTTGTGACTGAGTGGGATTTTTTTATGCCTTGCAGTACCGCATATAAATGCAAAAGTCAATATTGTGCTAATATTCCCCTCGTTATGCCGTTCATTTCTTACTGGCAGTTACGTTAGACTATAGCCAAACTTAAAATTTAGCTGATAAGGAAAGGTACATAAAATGAAAAAAGCATTGATTACTGGTATTACCGGACAGGATGGTTCTTACCTCGCAGAGTTTCTTCTGGAAAAGGGATATGAGGTTCATGGTGTTGTCCGTCGTGCATCTATCTCAAATACTGCCCGTATTGATCATCTGATCGAGAAGAATGCGATTGTCCTGCATGACGGTGATCTCTCTGATTCTTCTGGTCTGATTCGTCTTGTGAATGAGATCAGACCGGATGAGATTTATAATCTTGCGGCACAGAGTCATGTGCAGGTGTCTTTTGATGCACCGGAATATTCTGGTGATGTAGATGCGCTTGGTGTTCTGCGTATTCTGGAGGCTGTCCGCGTCTGTGGCCTGACAAAGAGCTGCAAGGTTTATCAGGCTTCTACCTCAGAGCTGTACGGCAAGGTGGAGGAGGTTCCTCAGCGTGAGACAACGCCGTTTCATCCATATTCCCCATATGCGGTTGCGAAGCAGTATGGTTTCTGGATGGTGAAGGAGTACCGTGATGCTTATGGCATGTTTGCTGTAAATGGAATTTTGTTTAATCATGAATCGGAGCGTCGCGGCGAAAACTTTGTTACCCGTAAGATCACTCTGGCTGCGGGACGTATTGCGGAGGGGCTTCAGGATCATCTGGAGCTTGGAAATATGGATTCTCTTCGTGACTGGGGCTATGCAAAGGACTATGTCGAGTGTATGTGGCTGATCATGCAGCAGGACAAGCCGGAAGATTTTGTGATCGCAACGGGTGTTCAGCATACCGTGCGTGATTTTACGGAGAAAGCATTTGCAGCCAACGGTATCACAATCCACTGGGAAGGCTCCGGTATCGAGGAAAAAGGTTATGATGTGGCTACCGGAAAAATGCTTGTATGTGTCAATCCGCAGTGGTTCCGTCCGACAGATGTTGACAATCTGTGGGGAGATCCGACCAAGGCAAAGACGGTTCTTGGCTGGAATCCGCAGTCCACGACCTATGAGCAGCTTGTTGAGATCATGGCTAAGCATGACCGGGAACGTGCAAAGCGTGAGAAGGCCATGAAGGCTGTTTTATAAGAAAGAAGGCAGATGATAATGATGGAAAAAAATGCAAAAATCTATGTTGCAGGTCATCGTGGAATGGTAGGTTCTGCGATTGTACGTGAGCTTAAACGTCAGGGATATACGAATATTGTTACCCGCACACACAAGGAGCTTGATCTGATTCGTCAGGATGCGGTGGAAGCGTTTTTTGCAGAGGAAAAGCCGGATTATGTTTTTCTTGCTGCTGCAAAGGTCGGAGGTATTATTGCAAATCAGGAAGCACTGGCAGATTTTATGTACGATAACATGACGCTGGAGATGAATGTTATCCATTCTGCATGGAAAAACGGATGTAAGAAGCTGGAGTTCCTTGGTTCTTCCTGTATCTATCCGCGCATGGCGCCTCAGCCGATGAAGGAGGACTGCCTTTTGACAAGTGAACTGGAAAAGACCAATGAGGCCTATGCACTTGCCAAGATTTCCGGGCTTAAGTACTGTGAGTTTCTGAACCGTCAATATGGTACGGATTATATTTCTGTCATGCCGACCAACCTGTACGGACCGAATGACAACTATCATCCGACGCACAGTCATGTCGTGCCTGCTCTGATCCGCCGTTTCCATGAAGCGAAGGTGAATGGTTTAGAGAGTGTTGTCTGCTGGGGAGATGGTTCTCCGCTGCGTGAGTTTTTGTATGTGGATGATCTGGCAAACCTGTGTGTGTTCCTGATGAATCATTATTCCGGTAATGAGACTGTCAATGCCGGTACGGGTAAGGAGCTGACCATCCGGGAACTGACGGAGCTGGTGGCAAAAGCGGTCGGATATACCGGCAAGATCGAATGGGATACTTCCAGACCGAATGGTACGCCGCGGAAGCTTCTGGATGTTTCCAAGGCAGCGAAGCTTGGCTGGACTTACAAGACGGAGTTAGAAGACGGACTGCGCCTGTCTTATGAGGACTTTCTGCATAATCCGATGCGCGCAGAACGATAACAGGCTGCTGTGATCGATAATGTATTTTGGCCGCATTTGTAGAGATATGGATGCGGCTTGTTATTTTTATACATCGTGTGGTTATATTTTACGGAGGAGTTTTATTATGAATATAGTTTTATTATCCGGTGGTTCCGGCCAGCGTCTGTGGCCGCTTTCTAATGATATCCGTTCCAAGCAGTTTATCAAGATTTTTCATAAGGAGGATGGCTCCCTGGAATCTATGGTGCAGCGTGTATATAGGCAGATCAAGACGATTGACACGGATGCTACGGTTACGATCGCAACTTCAAAGTCGCAGGTATCTGCAATCCATAACCAGCTTGGGGAGAACGTGGGAATCAGTGTGGAGCCGTGCCGCCGTGACACCTTTCCGGCAATTGCACTTGCAGCAGCTTATCTGAAGGATGTGCAGGGAGTCGGGGAGGAGGAATCTGTGGTTGTCTGCCCGGTGGATCCTTATGTGGAGGATGACTATTTTGAAGCATTGAAGGCATTGGGCGAGAGAGCACAGAAAAGCGATTTGAATCTTGTCCTGATGGGGATTGAGCCTACATATCCGAGTGAGAAATATGGCTATATCATTCCGCTTGGCAAGGAAGCAATAAGCAGGGTTTCTATGTTTAAGGAGAAACCGACTCAGGAAGTGGCAAAAGAATATATCGAAAAGGGTGCGCTGTGGAATGGTGGTGTGTTTGCTTTCAGGCTGGGCTATGTTCTGGAGCGGGCGCATGAGCTGATTGATTTTCTGGATTATGATGATCTGTTCTGTAAATATGAGACTCTGAAAAAGATCAGTTTTGACTATGCGGTTGTCGAGCATGAGCCGGAGATTGAAGTCATGCGTTTTGCAGGTACATGGAAGGATCTGGGTACGTGGAACACGCTGACAGAGGCCATGGACAGCCGTGCAGTGGGTGAGGCTCTGTTCAATGAGAATTGTGAAAATGTCCATGTTGTCAATGAACTGGATATTCCGATTCTCTGCATGGGGCTGAATGATGTGGTCATTTCCGCGTCACCGGAGGGAATTCTTGTATCGGATAAGGAACAGAGCTCCTACATTAAACCGTTTGTGAGTACTCTGGATCATCGTGTGATGTTTGCTGAGAAGTCGTGGGGCAGTTTTAAGATCATTGATATTGACAGTGAATCCATAACCATCAAAGTGACGTTGAATCCGGGTCATAAGATGAATTACCATAGTCATAAAAATCGAGATGAGGTCTGGGTCGTTATTTCGGGTAAGGGAAAGACGATCGTAGATGGTATGGAGCAGAGTGTCAGGGTAGGAGATGTGATTACGATGGCTGCCGGATGCCGCCATACGGTGATTGCTGAAACGGAACTGAAGTTGATCGAGGTGCAGCTTGGGGAAGACATCAATGTTCATGATAAGCAGAAATTTGAACTTGAGTATTGAGAAATGGAAGGAAGCTTTTGATGAATGACGGGAATATGCCTCTTTTGCTCAGACCGTCCGGCAAGGACTATCTTTGGGGCGGAAGCAGACTGAATGATGAATTTGAAAAGGGAATCAATCTGTCACCCGTGGCAGAGACCTGGGAATGTTCTACGCACCCGGACGGTCCGAGTTATGTGGTCGGCGGTGAGTTTGCTGGTATGAAGCTGGCAGAGGTGCTGCGAAATCACCCGGAGTATCTGGGAGAGCGTCACAGAGGAATGACGGAGCTTCCGATTTTGATTAAATTTATTGATGCAAAAAAGGATCTCTCCGTTCAGGTGCATCCTACGGATGAATATGCACGGGAGCACGAGAAGGGACAGCTGGGAAAGACGGAAATGTGGTATGTGCTGGATGCCGGCAGAGATGCAAAGCTGGTGTATGGTCTGAAGCGTGACAGCTCCGAAGCGGAGATGCGAAAGGCTATTGCAAATGGGACACTTATGAATTATCTGCAGCAGGTTCCGGTCAGAAAGGATGATCTGTTTTTTATTGAGGCCGGTACGATCCATGCAATTGGAGCGGGTACACTGGTGGCAGAAATCCAGGAGAATTCGAATCTGACTTATCGGATGTATGATTATGACCGCACGAGAAAAGACGGCAAAAAGAGGGAACTTCACATTGACAAGGCTCTGAAGGTGGCGAATCTGAAAAGCAGTACGGAACCCAGGCAGCCGCTTCGTGTGCTGAGATATCGTCAGGGAGTTGCCTTGGAACTGTTGACGCGCTGTAAATACTTTGAAGTATATCGGATGCTGATAAATACTGAACGCCGCCAGAAGGTGCATTATCGTGCAGATGAGATTGCCTTCCGTGTGCTTTTGTGCGTGAATGGATGCGGTACGATCTCCTATGAGGATGGAAGCATGGAGTTTTATAAGGGGGACTGTATTTTTGTCCCGGCGGATTCTGAAGTACTTACCATCAGTGGACAGGCGCAGTTTCTTGATGTGAGAGGATAAGAATGAGGAGATGGAAATGGATTACAGGAAAGAATATGAGCGTTGGATGAAACAGGCAGCGATGGATGAAGATATCGTTGAAGAATTGAGATCAATGGATGATGCAAAGATGGAAGATGCTTTTTATCGGGATCTTGCTTTTGGTACCGGCGGTCTGCGTGGTGTGATCGGTGCCGGAACAAACCGTATAAATATTTATACCATAGCAAAGGCTTCGCAGGGGCTGGCTGATTATCTGAAGAAAAATTTTGAGGAACCATCTGTGGCAATCGGTTATGACAGCCGGATCAAGAGTGATGTGTTTGCCAGAACTGCTGCCGGAGTGTTTGCAGCGAACGGTGTCAGAGTCAGTATCTGGCCGGTTCTTATGCCGGTTCCGACCGTCTCTTTTGCAGCAAGATATCTGCATACCTCTGCGGGTGTGATGATCACGGCATCGCATAATCCATCCAAATATAATGGTTATAAGGTTTATGGACCGGATGGCTGCCAGATCACAGTGGAGACCGCGGACAACATCCTGAAAGAGATTGAGAAGCTGGATATTTTTGCGGATGTCAGAAACAGTGATTTTGAGATAGGAATTGCAAATGGCAGCATTCAGTATATTCAGGATGAGGTATTTACCGCGTTTATAGAGCAGGTGAAAAGCCAGTCTGTTTTATTTGGTGAGGAAGTTGATAAGAATATTGCGATCGTATACAGTCCATTGAATGGAAGTGGCTTAAAACCTGTTACCCGTACCCTGAAAGAGATGGGATATACGAATATTACGGTGGTGAGAGAGCAGGAGCAGCCCGACGGAAGTTTTCCGACCTGTCCGTATCCGAATCCGGAAATCAAGGAAGCAATGGCACTGGGGATAGAATATGCCAAAAGATGCAATGCAGATCTGATGCTGGCTACAGACCCGGACTGTGACCGTGTGGGGATTGCGGTTAAGAATCATGTGGGAGAGTATGAATTGCTGACGGGGAATCAGACGGGGATGTTATTGTTGGATTATATTTGCAGCCAGCGTCAGAAGCACCATAAAATGCCCGCAGATCCGGTTATGGTCAAAACCATTGTAACGATGGATATGGCACAGCAGATTGCAGAGCATTATGGATTGCGTACGATCAATGTTCTGACGGGCTTTAAGTTTATCGGTGAGCAGATCGGCAAACTGGAAGAGCAGAAGAAAGCCGACAGTTATGTCTTTGGCTTTGAGGAAAGCTATGGTTATCTGACCGGCTCCTATGTCCGCGACAAAGATGGCGTGAATGGTGCCTGCATGATCTGTGAGATGTTCAGCTATTATGCTACGAAAGGTATTGGTCTTCTGGATAAACTGGATGAATTGTACCGGATGTATGGATACTGTCTGAATACCCTGCACAGTTATGAATTTGATGGCAGTGCCGGATTTGTCAAAATGCAGAAGATCATGAAGGCGTTTCGTGGTGATGTTGAGAAATTTGGTAATAAGAAGGTGCTTAAACTTCTGGATTATGCAGCAGGTCTTGATGGCCTTCCAAAATCCGATGTATTGAAATTTCTGCTGGAAGACAACTGTTCCATTGTGATTCGTCCGTCTGGTACAGAGCCGAAACTTAAGATGTATATTTCTGTCAGCGCAGAAGATAAAGAAACCGCTGAAAAAACAGAAGAGGAAATCTGCAGGAGTGCAGAAGAGTATCTGAATGTACCAAAAATGGATATAAGAAACCCCCGTTGAGAAATCAACGGGGGGCTTGTTTGTTTTGTTAAACGGCAGAACTTACCTGCTCTGGTTTTAATGTGGAGAGTTTGCTTCCAGCTGCTGCTGCAATGAAAATCCAGATAAACATTTTGACTGGGAAGCAGAGGAAGAGAAGCATGGTTACTGCCAGTGGTTTTTTCATAATTCCGCCGAGAAGTGATGCGGTAACGATTGCAGCTCCAAATACCACGTGTCCCCCGTCCGGCCCACAGGTCAGCATTGCCATGCCGTATCCCATACATACTCCGGCAAAGATGACAGGGAAAAAATGTCCTCCCTTTAAACCGAACTGAATACACAGATTTGTCAGCAGGAGCTTGAGAAACGCAATGCCAATAAGTGCCAGTGGCAGATAAGAGGTATAGGTTTTCATAAGCGTTCCCATCTGTTCTTCTCCGGAAAACATAAGTGCAGGTAAGAAGGAACCCGTGATTCCAAGGCATATACCTGCAAAAATCTCTTTGACAACTGCCGGGAATCTGCTGGAAATACTTCTGGTCAGTTTGTGTGTTGCCTGATAGAAGCAGGCCAGGATAAGACCACACAAAATATACAGAATCATAAGCAGATAGTCTTTTCTCTGGATTTCCACCATATCAAAGGATGGAAATCCGGAGAGCCCTGCACCAAAAAGTGCAGATAAACCTGCATAAATACCAGTGCCTGCAGCCAGCGCGATTCCGTAAAGAAATAATTTGGAACCCTTTGTTAAGGCGGCAAGATCTTCCTCAGAGTTTTCTTCTACTTCGAAAATGCCGAACAGAGGTGCATGAAACAGCACACTCATGGAGACTGCGGCACCGATCTGTGAATAATTTCTGGTATTCTGTCTGGCAAACTTCAGGTTGTCTCCGACCCAGTAGCATAAACCTACGATGATTCCGGTAAGTCCGGCTTCGGGACCTACACTGCTTCCTATGAGTAATGGCAGCAGTGCTGCAACCATCATTACAAGCATGTTTTTGTATTCGTATCTTTTTTCTGTTCTGACTTTTTCCATAACGGTTTCCAGATCTTCGGGATAGTCTCCGAATATTTTT
>OLOO01000766.1_pt1 | contig 25924 bp, 21 predicted proteins | sample 1672621 | NCBI WGS metagenome assembly OLOO01 (sample SAMEA3136706, study PRJEB25190) | human gut metagenome | biome: human gut; feature: human-associated habitat; material: faeces | place: Austria | collected 2013 | reverse complement strand
AGTCGGGGGCCACATCGTTTGCACGGTGGACTATCGGATCAATTCTGATCAGATCAGCTCGAGGTCGACATCGAGGCTGATCGGCTTGTCCGCCGGGATATGGTACTGGGGGTGCACCGGCGACATCCAGGAATCATCGCCGCCAACGCCCATCTGTGCGGCAAGGACGCGCAGGAACATGTGCTTCGGCTTCGGCAGCTCGTCCTGGTGCTGAGCCTCCTCAAGCATGAAGCTGGAGTACGGCAACAGGCTTACCGCGAACGGCGCGGCACCATCGGCGCGGCTGACGCGCATGCCGTGGCCGTGATCGTCGGTAATCTCGGCCCAACGCACATCCTCATGGTTGCCCGTCTCCTGCGGCATGAGGTACGGCGCATGATCCGCGAAAGCGTTGGTGCTCCACACGCCGAGCTTGGCGTGTTTGCGGTCCAGGTACGTCTCCGCCGGGCCGGTGCCGAAGAACCTCAGGTTCGTGTACTGCACAGGCAGCGTCCATTCGATGCCGAACGCCGGGATGGTGGGCAGGTCACCCTGCTCTCCAGGGTATTCGACGTGCAGGTTCACGCGGCCATCGGTGTGGGCCGTGTAGGAGACGGTCACCTTGGTGCGCTGCGCGGTGGCGAGCTCATACGTGTACGTGCCCTTGAGCGTGCTGTCGTCGATCTGCTCGAGCACGTTGTCCACGCAGCGGGCGTAGCGGCCGGCGCCCAGCCACTGGACGCGCTCGAAACCGTGACCGGCGCCGCGATCGTTGTCGGTCAGCGGACGGAAGGTGGTGATTGCGGGACGGCGCAGCACGAACTCGTTGCCGGCGAAGGTGTAGGAGACCATGCCGCCCTGGGTGCGCGACAGCAGGACCTCGCGTCCGGCGCCTCGCACGCCGGCGTTCCAACGGCCCACGGTGATGGTCCCATCGGCCGGCTTCGTGTCGGGCGTCGCGGTGGCGTCCGCGGGCACCACGGTCTGTCCGAAGGCGAGCTCGTAGCCGCTTTCGGCCCAATCGGTCGCCTTGGCGAGACGCTGCGAAACCTGCAGCACCAGTTCGCGGGCGTCGGCGCGGTACGCCGCCACCGGCCATGCGACATCGAACGTGCGGGTCTCACCGGCGGGCACGTCGAAACGCCGGGTGGACTGCCAGACCGGCTTGCCGTCGGCGAGAACGCTCAGGACGAACACGTAGTCGCCGGTGGCGGTGAACAGGTTGTCGTTCTTGACGGACACCGAGTCCTTCGTCACGTCGATGTGGACGTTCGAGTACAGCTGCTTGACTTCCTGGGCCTTGGGGGAAGGCTTGCGGTCGGCGAACAGCAGGCCGTCGCCGGAGAACTCGTAGTCGGACGGACGGTCGCCGAAGTCTCCGCCGTAGCGCAGGCTCCTGGTGCCGTCGGGCTGGGTGGCGTAGATGGCCTGGTCGATGAAGTCCCAGATGAAGCCGCCCTGATACTTCGGGTAGCGTTCGAGCGCCGTGTATTCGTCCATGTTGCCCACGGAGTTGCCCATGGCGTGCATGTATTCGCAGGAGAGGTACGGCTTCTTCGGGTCGTCCTTCAGGTACTTCTCGATCTCGTCGGCATGCGAGTACATACGGGTCTCGATGTCGGTGACGTCATCGTAGTCACGGTTGTGGGTCACGCCCTCGTAGTGCACCGGACGGTTCGGGTCGATGTCGTGCACGTGCTTGTACATGGCGCGGAACACGTCGCCCACGTAGGATTCGTTGCCCAGTGACCAGATCAGCACGCTCGGGTGGTTGTAGTCGCGACGCATCATGCTGTTGACGCGGTCGACGCAGGCGCCTTCCCATTCGCGCTTGCTACCCGGCACGATGGTGTCCTCGGTGAGGACGTCTCCGGGCAGGGACCAGCTGCCGTGGGCTTCGAGGTTGGCTTCGTCGATCAGGTAGATGCCGTACTCGTCGCACAGTTCGTACCAGCGTTCCTGGTTCGGGTAGTGCGAGGTGCGGATGGAGTTGATGTTGTGGCGCTTGCAGAAGACCACGTCATCGATCATGTCCTGCTCGGTGATGGCGCGGCCGCGTTCGGCGTCGAACTCGTGGCGGTCGGCGCCCTTGAACACGATGCGCTTGCCGTTGATGGTCAGGATGCCGTCCTCGATGCGGAAGCGGCGGAAACCGACCTTCTGGGACGTGCATTCGATGACGTCGCCCGCCTGGTCGATGACGTCGACGTCAAGCTCGTACAGCGTCGGGCTTTCGGCGCTCCAAGGGGCGATGCCCTGCAGCGGCCCGCTGGAGATCGCGGTCTGCGCCTCCGCGTCGCCCGTCGTCTGCCACACCGTGTTGCCGTCGGCGTCCTTCAGGGTCGCGCGGACCGTGGCCGCGTCGGCCGCGTTGAGCACGGTCAGCGCGGCATCGAGGGAGGCGGTGCCGGCCTCGGGATCCCAATCGGCTTCGATCTGCGTGTTCTCGATGTGCACATGCGGGCGGGCGGCGAGTTCGACGGAGCGGAACAGGCCGTGCAGACGCCAGAAGTCCTGATCCTCAAGCCAGGAGGCGCTGGAGTATTCGTAGCAGGCGACGGCCACGACGTTCTCCCCGTCGTGCAGCAGTTCGGTGATGTCGAACTCATTGGGCGTGAAGCCGTCCTCGCCATAGCCGACGAACGCGCCGTTGACCCACACGTAGATCGCCGTGGCCATGCCGTGGAACACGATCGACACCGATCCGCCGGCCTGCTTGGCGTTTGCCACGGGGGCGGAGACGGTGAACTTCCTGCGGTAGAGCGCGACGTGATTGTTCTCCGGGATGTTCGGTTCCAACGGGTTCTCGTGGCCGTCCCACGGATACTGGACGTTCACGTACTTGTGGTTCATCAGACCGGCCGTCTGCAGGTGGCCCGGAACCTGGATACGCTCGAACGAGGAGTCGTCGAACGACTCGGCCGTCGCGGGTTCCTCTTCGAGGTTGATGTCGGCGGCCTGAACGACCTCGACCCGCCACTCGCCGTCAAGGCTCTGCTTGAGATCGGACCATTGTCCGCTCTGGGGGTCGCGGGCGTACCACTTGTGGCTGGAATGGGCCGGAGTCCGGTTCACCTCGAACACCGTCGGGTCGGTCAGCCAAGCCTGCGATGCGCGATCGACATGTGTGACGTCTGTCATGCTCTCCTGCTTTCTGTCATTACCTCGTTGTGAATGATATTATGGAAGAGGCCGGGGCCTCCTTTACCGAAAAGGATAAACAGTTTTTATATAAAACGCAAATCCTGTTTACCGCTTCCAAATCACTGGCACTGCTTGCCGTCGACGCTACGCCGCGTCCATGCAATGTCTCGGTTCAGCTCATGTTATCCCATCCTTGCGACACGCTGTTTATCTCCTTGTTTACTAATGCTTTTTACTTTCAGTGATAAAACTTGTATGCTTACGGTGATAAAACTTGTATGCTTACGGTGATAAAACTTGTATGCTTACTTTACAAAATCAATGAGTGATTCCATGCTCTGGGTTCTTAAGGAGAAGATTAATGAGCAACGAAAATGTCGCGGACGGTGACGTCCGCAGGAAGGGCGGGTTAGGCCAGCGCATCGCCTACGCGTGCGGCAACTTGGGGCAGGCTGCCTTCTACAACGCGATGAGCACGTACTTCGTCACGTACGTCACCAGCTGCCTGTTCGTCAGCTACAGCAAGGCTCTCGCCGCCCAAATGATCGCCGTCATCACCGGCCTGATCGTCGTTATCCGCATCGCCGAGATCTTCATCGATCCGCTGCTGGGCAACCTCGTGGATAACACCACCACCAAGTGGGGCCGTTTCCGCCCGTGGCAGTTCATCGGCGGACTGGTCTCCTCCGTGTTGATCGTGCTCATCTTCTCCGGCATGTTCGGACTGGTCAACGTGAACACCACGCTGTTCATCGTGCTGTTCATCATCACGTTCATCGTGCTTGACGTGTTCTACTCCCTGCGTGACATCTCCTACTGGGGCATGATCCCGGCGTTGTCCTCCGACTCCCACGAACGTTCCACCTACACCGCCCTTGGCACCTTCACCGGCTCTATCGGCTACAACGGCATCACCGTCATCGTCATCCCGATCGTCAGCTACTTCACCTGGACGTTCACCGGCGCCAAGGGCCAGGGCCAGGCCGGATGGACCTCCTTCGGCTTCATCGTCGCGCTCCTCGGCCTGATTACCGCCTGGACCGTCGCCTTTGGCACCAAGGAAAGCACCAGCGCGCTGCGTGCCAAGGCCCAGAAGAACGGCAACCCGTTCGAGGCGTTCAAGGCGCTGTTCCAGAACGACCAGCTGCTGTGGGTCGCCCTGTCCTACCTGCTGTACGCCATCGCAAACGTCATCACGACCGGTGTGATGTACTACCTCTTCGTGTTCGTGCTTGACGAGCCTGCCGCCTTCTCCATCACCGGCATCATCCCGCTGATCGCCGGATTCATCATGGCGCCGCTGTACCCGATTCTCAACCGCTGGATTCCCCGTCGCTACCTGTTCACCGGCGGCATGGTCTCCATGATCATCGGCTACACGATGCTCGCCCTGTTCTCCAGCAACCTGCCGGTCGTCATCGTCGCCCTGATCTTCTTCTATGTGCCTGCGCAGTTCATCCAGATGACCGCGATTCTGTCGCTGACCGACTCCATCGAGTACGGCCAGCTGAAGAACGGCAGGCGCAACGAGGCGGTCACCTTGTCGGTGCGTCCCATGCTCGACAAGATCGGCGGCGCGATGTCCAACGGTGCGGTCGGTGCCGTTGCCCTCGCGGCTGGCATGACCGGTCATGCCACGGCAGCCGACATGACCGCGTCCAACATCGCCACGTTCAAGACCTTCGCCTTCTACGTCCCGCTTGTTCTCATCATCCTCAGCCTCGTCGTGTTCTGGTTCAAGGTCAAGATCGATGAGAAGATGCATGCGCAGATCGTTGAGGAGCTCGAAGCCAAGCTCGCTTCCGGCGAGATCGTCGACGATGAGGCGCAGGCAGTTATTAAGAACTGATCTCCCGTTCCCATCCCTCCCATAAGGCCCGTCCGCCTGAACCGCAAGATGCGGTCCGTGGCGGACGGGCCTGTTCGTTCCTGCGGTCGGCGGTCATGAACATACCCATGTCGGTTCCGGCAGTGGGGCCGGAACCGGCGGCGTGTCGACTATCGGCCAGGAGTGTCTATCAGCTGGTATCCGATATGGGCCGTGGCCCTGCGCCGCCTGCCAAAGGAGATAACCGTGCGTGCATGACGTGACTTCGTATGGCCAAAACTGCTGACCGCGGACGGACGCGGCATCGCTTTCGGTGGCGACTATAGTCCCGACCAATGGCCGGAGGAAATCTGGGATGACGACATCCGCCTGATGGGCCAGGCCGGCGTCAACACCGTGGCCCTTGCCATCTTCAGCTGAGATCGCCTCCAGCCCATCGAAGACCATTGGGATTTCGACTGGCTCGATCGCGTCATCGACAAGCTCGGTGACGTGACCGTCGCCGGACCGCATGTGCAGGTGCTTGCCTCGTATGCCGGCGAAGAAGCGGATGAGTGGGAGCTTGACGGCATGGCCGCGATCACCCGCAACACGTACGGCGAAGGGGAGGCGTATTTCCTCGGCTGCGATCTGGGCGTGAGCGATCTGACGCGATTCGTGGGAGGCTGGCTTGCCGCGCAGCCGCAGGATGGCCGGCAGCCGGAAGCCAACCTGCGGTCGCCCGCCAGCGGCGTGACCTCTGACGTTCTGCACACCGTGCGTCAATCCGACGACGCCATATTCGACTTCTATCTGACACGTGGCAGATCGGATGTCGAACTGCGCGACATCGCAGGGGAGCCGATCGTCCTGTTCCGGGCGGAACGGGGCAGTGACGGCGGCGCGTATACGGTGCATCGCAATGGCGTTTTCGTGACGAAGCGCCCGAACCCGTCGGTGTAGTCAGTTGCGACGAAACAGGAGGGCGGAGCCGCGGACGGTTTTGTGAGACGGTCCGCGGCCTCACCGTTGGAAGCCGCGGACTCGGATCATCAGCAACGGACGCGCCGTTGATTTCCACTTCCGGAGCAACGATGGTGAGCTTTGCCGCGACGAGATGCTGCAGGACGGTGCCGACGTACATGGTGCCCGGATTCTCCCTTCGCCGCTGCGCTGCCTGCCGCAGCAGATGTTCCACGGCCGCATCAACGGAAAGCGAGTTGTCGGACTCCAGCTTGAATGGTTTGCTGGTGAAGAACGCCTGAATTCGTTTGACCCAGTATTGCTCGATCTCGGTGAATTGCTCTGCTGTCGGACGTAATTCATTGATGAGCTCGGCATAGTCATGCATCAGCGCCATGGTACCGCGGCTGGTTCGTCCCTTAAAGGTTGAACCGATAGAACCGTCATTCATTACTTTTTCAACGATACTGACACGCTCATTCGATTGTGTCCAATACTGCTTTCTTTCTGCATGAACAACGGTACTCGGCAAGGCGGTAACGATAGTCGCAAAGGCTAAGAAGCCCGTACATAATCGTTTTTTTGTAGTGTTTCAGATTTTCAGTAGAATGGCGACAGCCAAATCCCGCTGGCTTGCTAGTAAAGCGTTGTCCTCGGGGGGAGTTTTGTTTGTTGTTGAAAGATAACGCGGCATCGAATAGATAGGGGAGGCCCGGCATGGGACGTCATCAGCGTGCAGAAACCTCCGGACTCATCTCCTTCTTGATTTGCGCCGTCGTTGGCGCGGTATCGATGAACCTGTACATGGAATACGCGCCGGCCATCTGGCAGCTGACGCAACGCCGATTCATGGTATGTTCGGGCATCGTGGCGGCATGCGGCGTCATTTCCTTCATTATTGGCTATGCGCGCAAATCACGTTCATTGAACCTCAAACATGGTTGGTTTGCACCGATTCGTCGCATTTTCGAAATCGTCGCCCTTTCGGTGGTGTATGCCTCGACCATTTTCCTGTCGTCTTTTGCACTCATCGGTGCGGCCAACGACATGATGGGCAATGCCATCTTCTCCGGCTATATCTCCAGCGTCTGCGCCGCCTTCGCCGGCGTGGTGGGGTACATGACCTTTGTACAGGCGGAGATGATGAACGCCAAAACTATTGCCAGTCTGTTGCCGTTCTTCGTCATCTCCGGCGTGGTCACCGCCGGCATGACCACCGACGACCCATACTGGTATCACAACAACTTTTCGCAGCTCGGCGACAGAACCACGTTTGCGGCCCGTATGTTCAACTCCACGCTGATTCTTGCCGGCACATGCATCATCATCGTCAGCTACTTCGCCATCTCCGAACTGGTGACCACCGAACGGCTACAGCGCCTCTGGCACGACCGCACCAACAGAGATCCGAATCGCGGCTACGAAATCCCACATTTCATGCTGCGCATCTCCATTCTGTCCTTCCTGCTGATGGTGGCCGGCCTGGCATTCATCGGCATCGGCGTGTTTCGGTACACGCCACACAATCTCTTGCACAATATATGCGCCAAAGGCCTGCCGTTCGTCATGCTGCTGCTGTTCGTGCTCCTGCCGTGGCTTGCGCCACGCCTGTCCAAAGCAGTGATGGTGGCCTCCGACCTGACCGCGCTCGTATGCGCTGCATTCTGGGTCAATATGATGATGGGTCACAACACCCTCACCAATGTGGAGGCGTTGGCTGGTCTGGCGTTCCTCGGCTGGTTCATCGTGTTCTCGCGCCAGATCGCCGCCATCGAGGCCGATCGCGCGGCCGCTCAGTTGTTGCACGCGCAGGCCATCGAAGGCGGTTTTGAGCAGCCGTCTTCCGCACCTGATCAGCAGATCGAATCCCGCATCGCTGCCGACCGGTGAATAATTTGTTTGATAGATTTGGCCTTATGACTGAACGACTCACGAATCTCTGGCCTGCCCCGCTCGCCGCACAGCCGTTGAACGCTACGGTAACGGTGCCGGGCAGCAAGTCCCTATCCAACCGCTACCTGATTCTCGCCGCCCTCGGCAGCAAGCCCGTTACTCTGATTGGCCTGCTGCGTTCGCGCGACACGGACCTTATGATGGGCGCACTCGAAGCCCTCGGTGTCCGCTGCGACGTGGATTCCGCAACCGACACCACCGTAACGGTTACTCCTCCTGTATCCGGCCGATTCCATGGCAACGTCAATGTGTTCTGCGGACTGGCCGGCACGGTGATGCGTTTCGTGCCCGGCCTTGCCCTGTTTGCAGATGGCCCAGTGAATTTTGATGGTGACGAACAGGCTTATGCACGTCCGATGAAGCCGGTGCTTGACGGTTTGGAACAGCTGGGTGCAACGGTTGATTACCACGGCGAGGTTGGCCGTCTGCCGTTCACTATTACGCCGCCTGCAACCTTGCCGGCTGCCCAGGCGCAGGTCAGCATCGATTCGTCCGGTTCTTCCCAGTTCATCTCCGGCCTGTTGCTGATTAGTTCCAAACTGCCTGGCGGTCTGCACCTCGCGCACACGGGGGAGAAGACCCCGAGCCTGCCGCACATTCGCATGACCGTGGCCGATGTGACCGGTGCCGGCGGTGCGGTTGAGGCCGACGAATCCGCCCGCACATGGACGGTTGAACCGCGCGCAATGCAACTGTCGAGCAAGGTGACCGTTGAGCCCGATCTGTCGAACGCGGCGCCATTCCTCGGCGCGGCATTGATCGCCGGCGGCACGGTCCGGGTGCCTCATTGGCCTGAAACCACCACCCAGCCGGGCGGCCTGTTGCCCGGATATCTGGAGCAGATGGGTGCCGAAGTATCGTTCCCGACCATCGGCGGCGTGCGCTATTGCGAGGTGACCGGTGACGGCACCGTGCGTGGGCTGGGTACGTTCGATTTGACGGCGGCCGGGGAGATTGCGCCCTCGTTGGCGGCGATTCTGGTGTTTGCTGATAAATCGACAGACATGGTTGGTATTGGTCACCTGCGCGGCCACGAAACGAATCGTCTGGAGGCATTGGTCAACGAGATTCGTCGTGTTGGGGGAGCGGCTGAGGAATTGCCTGATGGATTGCGTATCGAACCGGTGCCGGCGGAGACGTTGCACGGTGCCGTGATGGAAACCTATGCTGATCACCGTATGGCCACGTTCGCCGCGATGCTGGGGCTGCGTATTCCCGATATCGAGGTCATCAACGTGGCCACCACGCGCAAGACCTTGCCTGATTTCGTCGGTATGTGGAGTGGCATGCTGAGGCAGTAAGGGGTCCTGTGTTCTGGTGGAACTCCCCTCAGTCCGCTACGCGGACAGCTCCCCTCAGAGAAGGGAGCCAAGTTATAGGGCCTGGATCCCCTCTCTGAGTGGATCTGTCCACCGGAGGCGACTGAGGGGAGTATGACGCGGGGGTAGTGGTCTCATGACCATATACGAATGGGGGCTGATTCCAATCGGAATCAGCCCCCATAGTGTTGCAACTAGAGATTGGTGAGATGCCTAACGGCGGTTACTTACTTGGCGAAGGTGTTGCCGTAGGTGTCGGTGCCGGCTTCGGCGATTGCGGCGGACTTGCGGGCGATGGCCAGCTCTTCGTTCGTCGGGATCACGGCGATGATCACGGAGGAGTCCGGAGTGGAGATGATGCGCGGTTCCTTGGAGCGGGTGGCGTTCTTCTCCTCGTCCAGCTTGACGCCGAACGGAGCGAGCTTGTCGCACACCATCTTGCGGACCACGTCGTCGTTCTCGCCCACGCCAGCGGTGAAGGTGATCACGTCGCAGCCACCCATCTGGTAGGTGTAGTTGCCGATGTAGCTGACGATGCGGTGCACGTAGACATCCAGAGCCAGCTTGGCGTCCTCATTGCCCTCGGACACCAGACGGTGAACCTCACGCAAATCGCCATAGCCGGTCATGCCCATCATGCCGGAACGCTTGTTGAACAGGGCGTCAAGCTCGTCCACGTTCATGTGGGCGTTGCGAATCAGGTGGAAGACCACAGCCGGGTCGATGTCACCGGTACGGCCACCCATCATCAGGCCCTCAAGCGGGGTCAGACCCATGGAGGTCTCAACCGGCTTGCCGGAGACCTCAGCGGAAGCGGAAGCGCCGTTGCCGATGTGCAAAACGATCTGCTTCAGGCCTTCAGCCGGCTTGCCGACGACGTCCGGCACCACGGAGGAGATGTACTCGTGGGAGGTGCCGTGGGCGCCGTAGCGGCGGATGTGGTACTGATCGGCGATTTCCTTGTTCAGCGCGTAGGTGCTGGCGGCCTTCGGCAGCTGGAAGAAGAAGGAGGAATCGAAGACGAAGATCTGCGGAACGTCCGGCAGCAGGGAGCGCATGACTTCGGCGCCCTTGGCCTCCGGGCCGTTGTGCAGCGGGGCGAGCACAGCCAGATCCTTGACCTGGTTGATGGTCTTGTTGGTCACGAGGGCCGGCTTCGGGAAGATGGAGCCACCCTGCACCACACGGTGGCCGACGGCGACAATGCCAGCCTCAGACAGGTTCGGGCCGTACTCCTCGAAGAAGCCGAGCACGCGCTTCAGACCCTGCTCGTGGTCGTGAATCGGCTCTTCAAGCTCGTGCTTTTCGCCGTTGTACTCGTGCTTGTAGTGGCCGTCGACCGGCTCACCGATCTTCTCGACGAGGCCGGAAGCGAGGCCTTCGCCGGATTCGAGATCAACCAGCTGGTACTTGATCGAGCTGGAGCCGGAATTGATGACAAGGACGGTTTTCGCCATTGTGGGCATCCTCCATTGTGATTGAATGTTCCCGTGAGACACGGGTTACCGTTGATTAGATTACTCGTTGCTTGCTACAAAATAAGCATTACGGTGGCTCCCGCTGGCGGGAGCCACCGGGAGCTAAGCCGGGCTCACTGCGCTTCGATGGCGGTGAGGGCGATGGTGTTGATGATGTCCTGCACCAGAGCACCACGGGACAGGTCGTTTACCGGCTTGTTGAGACCCTGCAGCACCGGGCCGATGGCCAAGGCGCCGGAGGAGCGCTGCACGGCTTTGTAGCCGATGTTGCCGGCGCACAGGTCCGGGAAGACGAACACGTTGACGTGTCCGGCCACATCGTTGCCCTTGGCCTTGGTGGCGGCCACGGTGGGGGACCAGGCGGCGTCGAACTGGATGGAACCGACCACCGGCAGATCCGGAGCCTTCTCCTTGAGCAGCTTGGTGGCTTCCTCGACCATGTCCACGTCCGGTCCCTTGCCGGAGCCGAGGGTGGAGTAGGAGAGCATACCGACCTTCGGGTCGATGCCGAAGGCACGTGCGGTCTCGGCGGACTGCAACGCGATTTCGGAAAGCTGCTCGGCATCCGGGTTGAGGTTGATGGCGCAGTCGGAGAACACGGCCACATGGTCCTTGAAGCACATGAGAAATGCGCCGGAGACCAGCTTCTGGCCGGGCTTGGTCTTGATGACCTGCAGGGCCGGGCGCACGGTGTTGGCGGTGGAGTTCACGGAGCCGGAGACCAGGCCGTCGGCGTAGCCGAGCACCACGAGCATGGTGCCGAAGTAGCTGGCGTCGGCCAGCTGCTTGCGGGCCTGCTCCTCGGTCATGCCCTTCTTGGCACGCAACTCGCACAGCTTGGCGACCATGGGCTTCAACACGTTCTCGTCGTCCATAGCCTGGAAGCGGGCGCGCTCCAAGTAGTTCAGGCCCAGTTCCTTGCCGCGAGCCAGAATGGCGTCCTTGTTGCCCACGATGATGAGGTTCACGATCTCGCGCTCAAGCAGGTAGTCGGCCGCCTTGATGATGCGGTCCTCCTCGCCTTCGGGCAGCACGATGGTCTTCTTGTTGCTCTTGGCCTTGCCGAGCAGGCCGAACTGGAAGGCGTACGGGGTGATGGGCGCGGTGACGTCCACATCGAGCGCGGCGAGCACTTCATCGGTGGGAGCGTTCTTACGGAAGGTCTCCAGCGCCAGATCCTTGGTGGATTCATCGGTGAACGGCACCTGCGGCAGAGTCCAGACCGGCAGGCCGTACTTGGCGAGGGTCTCCTTAACGGAGAAAGCGTGGCGCGGCTCGCATCCGGTCACGAAGATGCCGAGCACCTTGTTGCCAGCGGCCTCCATGCCCTCGATGGACAGCTTGACGGTCTCGTCGAGCTCGTGCGGCCAACGGTCGATGGTGCACACGGCTAGGAACACGCCGGCCTTCAGATCAGCGGCGACATTCGCGTCGAATTCATAGCTGGTCGGATCGTTGACGTGGGACTTGTCGGTGCCCACGATCAGGGCGGCGTCCGCGCGGGAAACGTCCATGGCATCGTTGAACGCGCCGACGATATCGCCACGGGCGGTGTCCTTATCCTCGCGCACCTTGTGCACATCGAGGCCGGTGGACAGGGCCACGCCGAGTCCGGCATTGGAGGCGGCGAGCAGGATCGGGGTGAATTCGTCATGGTTGGACACAGCAGGGCGGAACACCATGGTCTTGTACTTGGAAGTCAATGCGTTGAGCATGCCGTAAGCGACGACGTTGCGGCCATTGGCGCCTTCAGGGCTGGCGATATATACACGGGTGACGGTCACGATGTTTTTGTCTCCTTTGATAATCAACACGATAGGGACCACACCTCATTGTAGTGGCGATTACTGTTATCGCTCACGCCGGTGTCGCGCCAATCGGAAGAGCGTCCCCTTGGCGACGCTTTCCGGGGAATGTTGCGCAAAACCCCAAAAGTCGGCCGATAGGCCAGAAAACGAAAAAGGCCGGTGCATGAAGCACCGGCCTTGATTGTGGAGCTAGGGGGATTCGAACCCCCGACCCTCTCCATGCCATGGAGATGCGCTACCAGCTGCGCTATAGCCCCGAGTGAAGCTATCCGATTCATGGGAGTCGCAAGACCCGCCATGAACCAGCGGAGAAACCACCATATCGCCTGATTTGATGGCTTCGTCGTGGAGCTAGGGGGATTCGAACCCCCGACCCTCTCCATGCCATGGAGATGCGCTACCAGCTGCGCTATAGCCCCGTTTTCAATTGTTGGCCCGTTGTTTGGACCTCGTATACATTACGACGAGATGTCGATTCTGGCAAAAGCCGGCGTGTCGCCAAATGGCAAAAGTGGGATTTGGCGACACTTTTTGGCTTGTTTCCGCCATTATTCAGGCATTGGGTTATTCAATTACTGCTTGAACGGTTTTTCGAATACACTGAACCTGTTGGCTCAGCAGGGGAGCCGTGACACGATCAGCGTTCGCGTTCCCACTCGTCGGTGTCGGCGATGGCCGGACCGTGATTGTAGTCCAGCAGACGCCAGCGCACAGTGCCATCGGGATTGTCCATCGGCACCAAGCGCACCCAGTGCGCATTACGCAATGAAACCACCGTAGAAAAGGTCGGATCGATTGCAGAAATGCCCAACAGGGTCTGCAATGTCTGCGCAATCCATGCGCCGTGCGAGAACACGAACAGGTCCGTGTCGTCTCCGGCACGCGTGGACCAGTCCTCAAGAGCCTCTACGCCGCGCTTGCCCACAGCTTCCTTGGGCTCGGCACCATACTTCAGCTCGCCGCCCCGAGACTCCATCCAGGAACGGAAGTCCTCGGGGTAGCGTTCGGCCAGTTCGGCCACGGCATGGCCATCCCAATCACCGAAGCTGCGTTCACGGACGCGACGATCATCGACGGGCTCGATTCCACCCAATACGTCGGCGAAAGCTTGCGCGGTGGCGTGCGCACGCTTCAAATCGGAGCAGACAATGAACCGGTGGTTGATTTCCTGCCGACGATCGACGTACAGCCCTTTCAAGGCCGCGGCGGTCTGCTTGACCTGCCATTCACCCACGGCGTCCAGCGGAATGTCGACCTGGCCTTGGAGCTTGTGAGCGGCGTTGTAGGAGGTGCGTCCATGACGGATAAGGAAAACGGAACGAACATGATTGGTCATAGTGACGATCCTTTCGGTTCCAGTGAGGAAACAGGAAAAAAGGGGAGGGCTGCCTGATGCCGTCAATGATGTTTGGCAACAGGCAGCCCGACACGCGAATATCAGCGTTATGTGATTCGCACGTTACGCGGTGGTGACGGCAGCATCTTCCGCATGCTCCGCCGTTTCCGGGTGTGCGAGTTCAAGATCGATGGCCGGGCAGTCGCGCCAGAGTCGTTCGAGCCCGTAGAATTCGCGCGATTCCTCGTGCATGACATGAATCACGAAATCACCGTAGTCAAGCAGCACCCACTGGCCCTCGGTCAGGCCCTCGCGAGAGCGCGGCTGACGGCCGGAGCACTTAAGGAACAGGTCCTTTTCGATTTCCTCGGCCACGGCCAGTACCTGACGCTCGTTGGAGGCGCCGGCGATCATCATGATGTCGGTGATGCCGAGCAGGTCGGCTACGTCGAAGGCCACGATGTCGGTGGCTTTGATACGGTCCGCGGCCTCGGCGGCCACGCGGACGGCGTTGATGGAATCCTGAAGTGCGGGCATGGTTCAGCGCTCCCAGGCGGGCTTCCAGCCCTCGACGTTGTGTTGCGTATTCTCGGAGTAGACCATCGTGTCGCTCGGCACGGCGTGGCGCACCACGGAACCGGCGCCGGTGGTCACGTTGTCGCCCACTTCAACCGGGGCCACGAACAGGTTGCCGGCACCCACGTGGCAGCCGGAGCCGATGGTGGTGCGGTTCTTGTGCACGCCGTCATAGTTGGCGGTAATGGTGCCGCCGCCGATGTTGGTGTGGTCGCCAAGCTGGGCGTCGCCCACGTAGCTCAGGTGCGGCACCTTGGTGCCGTTGCCGATGTGCGCCTTCTTCATTTCGACGAACGCGCCGGCCTTGGCATCCTCGCCGAACTCGTTGCCCGGGCGCAGGTAGGTCCACGGGCCGATGTTCGTGCGTGCGCCGATGTGCGATTCCTGTACGCGGGAACGCTCGACCACGGCACCTTCGTCCACGGTTGCGTCGATCAGGGTGGTGTACGGGCCGACGATGGCGTCCTCGCCGACCACCGTGTGGCCTTGCAGGAAGGAGCCGGGCAGGATGGTGGCGTCGCGGCCGATTTGGACATCGTCCTCGATCCAGGTGGTTTCCGGGTCAAGAATGGTCACGCCGTCGCGCATCCAGCGCTCGCAGACGCGGCGGTTGTAGGTCTTGGACAGCGCGGCCAGCTGCACGCGGTCGTTCACGCCTTCGACGGTGAGCGGATCCGGAGCGGCGAACGCGCCGACCTTGCCAGCGGCCTTGGCGGTTTCCAGCGCGTCGGTCAGATAGAACTCACCCTGCGCGTTGTTCGACTTCAGTCCGGCGATTGCCTCGGTAAGCACGGAAGCCTCGAACACGTAGACTGAGGTGTTCACTTCCTGCACGGCGAGTTCGCTGCGGTTGGCGTCTTTCTGTTCAACGATGCGCAGCACGTTGCCTTCGCGATCGCGGATGATGCGGCCGTAGCCGGTCGGGTCATCGAGGATGGTGGTGAGCACAGTGGCGCCGTTGCCGGAGGCGGTGTGGAATTCGACCAGACGGTGCAGCGTCTCGCTGTCGAGCAGCGGCATGTCGGAGGCGGCGATCAGCACCGGGCCATCGACCTTGCCAGCCTCGGTGAGCTGCGCCATTGCGCACTGCACGGCGCGGCCGGTACCGGGAATGTCGTCCTGGTTCACAATGGTGACCTGCTCGTCATAGGAGCGGGCGGCGTCGGCGACGCGCTCGGCCTGGAAGTGCACGACCACGGCCAACGTGTCGGGATTCAGGGCGGCCACCGAATCTATGACCCTGTTCAGGAAGGTCTTGCCTGCAAAAGCATGCAGCACCTTCGGCTTGTTGGAACGCATGCGGGTACCCTCGCCGGCTGCGAGGACGATGGCTGCGGATAATGCCATAACTGACGTATTCCCTTCGATCGGAATGTCTGTTGAGGGTGGAAACACCTCAAAACAATAGACGGCCGCCCGGATGTCGAGCGGCCGTCAGCCGTTCCCCCACCTGGACTCGAACCAAGACAAAGGGTTCCAAAGACCCGTGTGCTGCCATTACACCATGGGGGAGTCGTGGGCTTTCGGCCCACAAGTGTTCATTTATACCATACTGTCGGTATTTACCGAAAGGCTACGCCATGTCGCGTCTCGCATCGTGTGCTTTCCACGAACAAACACGCACGTGATCAGGCGAACAGGAAGCCTTGACCGTGGTGCTCGGGGTAGGTGTCGAACAGTTCGGCGACCGAGCCGTCCTCGAATACGGCGCGGATGGCGCTGGCCAGCAGCGGGGCGATCGACAGGACGGTCAAGCCATCCCAGCGCTTTTCCTCGGGAATCGGCACGGTGTCGGTCAGCACGACCTCGCGCGCACCGCAGTTCTTGAGTCGCTCGATGGCCGGGCCGGAGAGCACGCCATGCGTGGCGACCACGGTCACCGACTTGGCTCCCGCGTCCTGCAGCACGTGGCATGCGCCCGCGATGGTACCGGCGGTGTCGATCAGGTCATCGACAAGCACGCAGTCCTTGCCGGCGACGTCGCCGACCACACGGTTGGCGACCGCCTGGTTCGGGCGGGTGATGTCGCGCGTCTTGTGCACGAAAGCGAGCGGACCGCCGCCGAGACGCTGCGCCCACTGCTCGGCCACGCGAATGCGGCCGGCGTCGGGGGAGACGACGGCGACGTTGTCGAGATGGCCCTGGAAACGATCACGGATGTAGTCGACCAGCACTGGCATGGCCACCAGATGATCGACCGGGCCGTCGAAGAAGCCTTGGGACTGCGCGGCATGCAGATCGACCGACATGATGCGGTCGGCACCGGCGGTCTTCAGCAGGTCGAACACCAGACGGCAGGAGATGGGCTCGCGGCCGCGGTGCTTCTTGTCCTGACGGGAGTAGCCGAGCAACGGGCAGACCGCAGTAATGGAACGGGCCGAGGCGCGCTTCAATGCGTCGATCATGATGAGCTGTTCCATGATCGCCTTGTTGATGGGCTTGTAGTGGCTTTGCAGCACGAACACATCGGCGCCACGCACCGATTCAGTGTAGCGCACGTACATCTCGCCGTTGGCGAAATCGTATGCGGTGGTTTCAAGGACGTCGATGCCGAGCTGCTCGGCGACATCCTCAGCCAACTTCGGATGAATCCTTCCCGTAACGAGAATAAGATTCTTATCGGGCTTCCCTTCAAGGATTGCGCTCACCATGTCTCCCAACGTGTGGTCTCGTTGATGCAGTCTTCAGCATAGCCGTTCTTCACGACTGGTTGGACAACTCAGCGTTGCCTGCCGTTCACCTGCCGCTTGCGATCCATTGTTCGATGGCCTGTTTGACCGCCTTTGCATAGATATCGCTATCCATGCTCGGGTGGATGCCGTCGGAGCCGAGCACCTGCGCGTTCGCGTTGGCTGTGGCATCCCAATCCACCAGCACCACATTGTCTGGATGTGCGGCCGCATAGTCGGCAAGCACCTGGTTGGTAGGTGGAATCCACGTACGGTCTCCGTGGGCATTGACCAGTACCAGCACGCGGTCGGGGCCGATCATATTACGAATCTGGTCCAACTGATCAGGGGTGATTGCCGAATTGGTGCCAAGGCCGATCAACACCCACTGCCGCAGACTGCCGGCGGACAGAGCGTTGCCGATGAGTTCGGGGGCGACCATGATGGAGCGGGAAACGCTCGCGTCGGTCTGAATGCCGGGGAAGACTTCCGAAAGGCCCTGTGATGAGGCCAGCATCACCGAATCGCCTATGGCGGTAATCTGATCGCCGGTGGGCATCTCATGCTTGGGCTTGGGCGGTGCCGGCACGGCATGGCGCAGCAGCACGTGTTCGGTTTTCTGCATACGCTCCAGTTGTGCGGCCTGTTGCTCCAGCTGGATCTGCATGGCGGTTTTCGCAGGTGCATGAGCAATGCCCTGCACGCAGCCGGCCAACGACAGCACCAGGATAACGTCAACGGCAATAACCCGGGCCACATGATTCTTCTTGTTCGTGCGAAGGGGCACCACGACGGATACCGCCGAGTGCGTTGCCGCCGGTTTCTCCACCATCAGCCAGGAAATCATCACCGCAATGGCGGTGAGCAACGCGGTCATGATGAGAGGCCAAGGCCCTACTGCCTTGAAGATCTTCGGGGCAAGGGCGCTGGAAAGAATCCACAACGGCCAGTGCCACAGGTAGATGCCGTACGAATACTTGCCGAGGGAGGCCAATGGCTTGAACACCATGAGGCTTTGCATCCAGGAATCGTCGGAGATGGTACCGGCAATCAGCAGCACGGACAACAAGCTGGACAATATGATGCCACCGCGGAAGGCGAATGCATCCTGTTTGCCGATAACCGCCATGGTGACCAAGGCAATCAGGCTGAGGAACGCCAATACCGGTGCCGCCGCATTCCAGATGCGATGCTCCACGGGAATCTGAGGTAACGGAGCCCGATGTGCGGCTGCCGAAGCGCTCGAGCTAATGGTGCGGGGCATCGGCACAGCCCTCTGGCGAGCGTGGCCCAACTGAGGAGCGGTGACCCACCAGGCGAGAGCCACACCCAGCATCAGGCCCATGCTGTGGGTATCGGTGCCGAAGTAGACGCGGGTGGGGTCGCCTTTGGGCACATACATCACCCACATGGCGATACTGCTGAACGCCGCGAGTCCCAGTGGGATGAGTGAAGACAGTTTCGTCTGGCGGAGCTTCCACATCAGCCAGACGATGAACGGCACGATGACGTAGAACTGCATGAGCACGCCAATGAACCACAGATGGCGAAACACCTGCGGGTTCATTTGGTCGAAATAGCTTTGGCCTCCGGCAATGGCGTACCAGTTGTAGCAGCCCAGCAGCACGGTGATGACTTGGTCGCGGATGGAAACTAGAATGTCGTGATCGAACAGCCAGCCGACGGAGACGATGACCGGAATCAGCAGAAACAGCGCCGGATAGAGACGTACTGCACGCTTGGGAATATATCGCACGAGATTCAGCGATCCGGTTTTCGCCAGAGAACGAATCAAACTGACGGCAATCAGGAATCCAGAGACGGTGAAGAACACGTCGACTCCGTAGAATCCGCCTGGCAGCCGTTGCTGCATGCAGTGGTACAGCACAATGGCTATCAGCGCTAGTCCTTTAATACCGTCTAAACCCACGAACCGCTTCACGGATAATCCTTCTCTTTCCGTAGTGCTGATGGCATTCCCCGTTCTCTCCAACAAACGGAAAACAAGCCCAGCATGGCCGAGGGGAGAGACAATGCGACAGCAGCGAATCGTCAGGCCGCATGCTGCATGATTACCGGCTTGACGATTCGCGGCATACCGCGCTTATCGGTGGCGCTTACCGGTGATACAGACTCACCCGTTCGTACTTCGGTTCGCAGCACACGTTGATGCCGAGTTTGCGATACAGCGCCTCGTCCGTGGATGAGATGATAACGGAGAAGAAGGCGTCGCAGCCCCGCAACTGTTTGAGCCCGTCGATGACGCGAGCGGCCACAGGACTGGTGGCGCTGGTGATTGACAATGCAATCAGCGTCTCATCCGAGTGCAAGCGTCGGTTCACGCTGTTGAGATGCTCGGTTTTCAGCCGACAGATGGGTTCGATGGCGGCATCGTCGATTACCGGAATGGTTTCGTCAACACCGGTGACGGCCTTGAGCGCGTGCATCAGCAGCGCGCTGGCCGCGCCCAACAGGTCGCCGGTTTTGCCGGTGACCACATGGCCATCGGGCAGCACCATGGCACCAGCCGGGGCACCGGTGGCGGCTTCCTTCTCAAGGGCCACGGCGCGGGCGGGAGAAAGATCGGGGGTCACGCCGGCCCGGTTCATGATGGAGCGCAGCCGCTCCACCTGTTCCTCGCCAGTGCCGGTGCGCTTCAAGTGCACGGCGGCGGCGAAGTAGCGGCGCACGATTTCCAGACGCGCGGCATCGCGGCAGGCATCGTCGTCCACAATGGCGTATCCGGCCATGTTGACGCCCATATCGGTGGGGCTCTGATAGGGGCTTTCGCCCATGATGCGCTCCATCATGGCTTTGAGCACGGGGAATGCTTCGACGTCGCGGTTGTAGTTGACGGTGGTCTCGCCGTACGCTTCCAGATGGAACGGGTCGATGATATTGGCATCGTCGAGGTCGACGGTGGCAGCCTCGTACGCGATGTTGACCGGATGGTTGAGCGGAAGATTCCAGATGGGGAACGTCTCGTATTTGGCATAGCCGGCGTCGATGCCGCGCTGGTGCTCGTGGTAGAGCTGGCTCAGGCACGTGGCGAGTTTGCCGGAGCCAGGGCCGGGCGCGGTGACCACGACGAGCGGCCGGGTGGTCTCGATGTACTCGTTCTTGCCGTATCCGTCGTCTGAAACGATGCGTTCGATGTCGTGCGGGTATCCGGCGATCGGGTAGTGCAGGCGGCAGGTGACGCCGAGTTGCTCGAGGCGGTGGCGGTAGGCGTCGGCGGCGGGCTGATTGGCGTATTGGGTGAGCACTACGGAGCCGACGAGGAAGCCGCGGGAACGGAACACGTCGATGAGTCGCAGCACGTCCTCGTCGTAGGGGATACCGAGGTCGCCGCGGGTCTTGCCTTTTTCGATATGGTTGGCGTTGATGGCGATGACGATTTCCACATCGTCCACCAGACTTTCCAACATGCGGAACTTGGTGTCCGGCTCAAAGCCGGGCAGCACGCGCGAGGCGTGGTAGTCGTCGAAGAGCTTGCCTCCGAATTCCAGATAGAGTTTGCCGCCGAATTGCGCGATGCGCTTTCTGATGTTGGCGGCTTGCAGCTCGATGTATTTTTCGTTGTCGAATCCCTGGCGCATAGAGGTCGGCATCCCTTTCCGAACGACGTCGTAAACGGAAAAATTATACCGGACGTCGTCGGCAACAAAAAATGGGATTCCCCGATGGGGAATCCCATTCGTCATAGAGAGCAATTACTCCCGAGGAATGTTGAACAGGGGTTTGCATGGCTCCCAAAAACGCGCTGGTTGAAACGTTGCCGACGACGCGTGCGCTCGAAGAGTATGCACGGGTGGCTTTGCGGTGATTTCCCAGACCGTTCGTTGCTAGGCGAGATATTTCTTTTTCCAGGCCTTCTTTCGGGCGTAAGCGTTTTCTGTCATGTCGGAGTAGTCGTAATCAACTTTGAACTTGCCGTTGGAATGGAGAATAAGCGTCATCGATCCCCATCTCTTTTCGGGCTTAAGCGCGGCCCTTTCAGGTTCAATGAACTTGTTGATAGCCATAAAGTTTTTCATCAAGGATGCCCTCGAAACGCCTTTTTGGTCAAAGCATTTAACGAAGTCGTCTTTTCCGCTGCCAGCAACGTAATACTCAATAGAGAACGCACCCTCGGCGTACTCGGCGTAAAACACGACCTTGCTCCAGTCTTCGGGGAGGGTTTCCTCAAGAATTGAAGCTATCCCTTGTAGCATCTTCTTTTCACTCATTACATTTCCTTTGCAGTGTTAAGAAGAAACGTAACCGTCTCTTCGCCGTCAATAATGTCCGTGATAGCAAACGAGCTAGGCCTGAATGACCCGCCCTCATAAAGTGGCTCAACCTTGAAAAACACTTCAGCGCCATCAGCCAAAGCATCGGCGCATTTTTGCTCGATTGCTGCATAGGCTTTTTGGTTAACCTCGCCGCCCATGGCGACAATATTCTCAAGGCCATTTGATCCATTGAATCGGTCGGCAATCAGATGGCCTCTTTGATCAAAAAGCTCTTCAAACCCTTTTCCGATTGACTGGATAGTGTCCTTGATGGTCAAACGACCTTCGTGGGTCTTTAGTTGTAAGAAGCCTTCGGCCGATTCGACCCTACCCATTGCATCGGTAACGTATTTATACCCATTGATCTCATAGCTCATGTTCGGAACGAGGTCGTCGCTAACGCGGTAAAGTTGCCCGAGATCGTCGGTTGCACACTTCACGCCGTCGATCGCAAACTCGTTATTGGGAAGCAGTCGGTCGCCTTCGTAAATTGCCTTTCCGGCATCATCCAGAATTCGTGAGCTTGCGCCCGATTCTGCTGCCTTTGAGGCAAGAAAGTTATTTAGACCTCGTCCGGCAAGAAGCGTTGCTGCCGTAACAGTTCCCGCAACGACTTCTCCGACGATATCCTCCTGAGATATCTCACCGTCTTCAGCGCCGGCTTCCAAGCTCTTTCCCATTTCGTCAAGAACGAGTACAGACCCAGCAGCGAGTGCTGCAGGGGCAGAAGCGGTGACGGCTACGGCACCAAGCGCAACTTCAGTGGCGATTTCGCCTCCAGTTTCGACATAGTCTCCGATTTCCCGTATCTGCTCATCGGCTTCCATGAAGTCGCCCCAGGCGTTGGCTGCATCGTCAACAGCGTGTGTTTGCGCGGTTTTCACCGCTGCTTCTTCGTCTTCGGCCAGTAGTTCAATATTCGATTCAACACCGACATATGCGTTTTCTCCAACGTCGGCAACTCCAAGTACGAACCTGCCGCCAAGATAAGCTCCGTTCCTTGCGCCATCGCGGACAGTTTCGCCTGCAGCGTTGAGTGTTGGCTCGCATGCTTTCCAGGCGTCATCTGCGGCTTCTTGAACTGTTGAAATGCTCGCGGTTAGGACATCGCCGGAAGAAATATCCCGCCATGCGGCATCTGCACAATCAGCAACGGTGCGTTGCGCCTCCTCAAAGGCCAATCTCGTTTCGGTCGTATCCGGCATTAATTGCTCTATATTTTCAAACGCCATTTAGATCACCGGCCTTGTTTGAGATAAGACCGCTGATACTTCGGCGAGTGCTGAGGCCTTTTCCGTTGTCTCGATGCCGGTACCCCTCTTTCTCAGCTCGTTGAGATGAGCGTTAAGCATCGACTGAATGAACAGGTATTGGATTGGTCCCCAGCTTTCGGGTGAGGAGTCATCTTCGAATTTCCAGCTTGAAAGCAGATGGGAGCAAAGCCTCTCTTTGAGGCTGTCGGCAGATAAATCCCTGGCGTCGTCGAGGATGCGTCCAATATTGAAATACCTATAAGCACACCATTCAAACAGTGGCTTCCTCGAGGACAGAGGAGTCCTTGCCATCTCAATCAAGCGTGCCTTCATGGAGTCAGGTATGTCCATCTTGTGCACACAGTCGCAGAAGTTGTATTCCCTTGGCTCATCGAGCTTGAACGGATTAAGCACACAAGAGTTGAGATAGCGAAGCTCTTCAGAAGAAGCCTTGTCCTTCGCGCTGTGCTTGCTCTGTGTCGGCGAGTACTCTAGGCCGCGTTCATGCGGTTCGATGTGACAGAGGACAGGTTCGATCCATTCGTTCTGATATATTGCTGCAACGCCTCGCTGAAGCTTTGCAAGCTCTTGGATTTGGCTCTCGTTAAGATTTGCCGCCTTGCCGATAAGCATCCTGTCGCCTTCGTCAGGCAGTTTCCAGGATAAGTCGATGCGATGATTCTGCCTCAAGCCCAGCGGGTTGTTAAGGCGCGGTCATTTTGGCGCTTACATCTCACTTTTGCAGACGTAGAATACGAGTATTGGAATCAAAGGAGGGTTCTCATGCCAAATATCGGTAAGGACGACCATCCGAAGCTGTGGTCGCTTATTTTCGTGCTTATCATCGCGCTGACCTTCTGTTGCTTCGTCATGGGCCAAGGACTCAACAGTGGAACCAGCGTCTTCCTGGCAGGCCAAGGTTACGGTGCGAGCCTTGCCGGCGTACTTGCCTCGTCTTCTCCATTGCCGCCGCGTTAGCACGACTGTTCGTCGGCCCTGTTATCGACAACGGCAAGTGCTCACTCGTTATCATCGCCGGCATCGCTATCCTCATAGCAGGAACAGCACTGTCCGCTGTCGTTCAAGGCATCCCCCTCTTCACAATCAGCCGTTTGCTGCAAGGCGTGGGCTTTGGCGCAGCAACAACAGCAGCCTCGACCGCCGCAGCAAGCGTCTTACCGCAAGAACGGCTCGGCGAAGGCATTGGATACCACGGCCTCGGACAGGCTATCGCCATGAGCATCGGCCCAGCCTTCGCACTTTACCTAGTAGGAACCGATCCCTCAACGAACCTCTATGTCGGCCTTGCCCTGGTTGGGTTTGCAGGGCTTGTAATCGCCCTCAACGCACGCTATGAAAGTAAATGGCAAACTCTGCCAAGCTCCAGCGCATACCGAATCAAAATGGAAACCCGGCTCGAACTCGACTCAAAAGACGGGCAGGCACCCAGCCCCACCACAGTAACTACATCCGAAACAATTAACAGTGAAAAGTATCCTGAAGGCGACCAGGTGTCCAAGAGAACCCTGCGTGACTCATTCAACATCTTCGAGCCGCGCGCATTGCCTGGCGCCATCCCACAGATGATCATGTGCCCCACTTTTGGCTTTGGCGTCTTCTTTGCTGGTCTGTACGGTACTACTCTCGGCTATACCCACGCCGGTCTCTTCTACACCATCAGCGCGGTAAGCATGATTATCATTCGCATGATTTCAAAGCATTTCATGGACACCGTACCTGCAATCAAAACAATGACCGGAGCCGTCGCGTGCGGCATCCTCTGCTGCCTTATGCTACTTGCCGCACCGTACGGGGAACCTGTCTTCCTGGCGTCCGGAATCTTCTATGGTCTCGCCACTGGCATAAGCCTGCCACTTAATCAAAGCGTAGCGGTAAAGAACACCCCGCCAGAGCGCTGGGGCGCCGCAAACGCCCTGTTCCTGCTCGCCAATGACATCGGCATTGGCTTCGCAAGCGTAATCTGGGGCGTTATCAATGACTCATTCGGGTTCCAGACAAGCATCGTCTGCGTCATTGTCTGCCTTATCGCAAGCTACGCATCCGCCTGGATCGTCTACCCCGCCCGCGACAAGCGGTGGAGGCATTAGAGCGTAAGCGTCAAAATGACCGCGTAGCAGGAAACGTCCAGGACCATTCCGGCATACGGATGGAAAAGTCCTGGACGTTTCCATCTTTGCGTTGCGGTATGCCTTAGGCCGCTATGTCGCTACAGGCCCTCCTCGGCGTTGTTCGCCATCTCGTCGTCGAACGCATCGGGGTCGATGTTAATTATGAAGTCGTCAGGCATCTCTTTGGCCTTCTCGGCAGCGGCTGGGTCGAGCTTGCAGGACTCAGGCACCCTATCCGACCACGGCAGGAACGAGTCCACAACCTCATCGGTGAGCTCGCCGGCGTTGGGCATCTCGGTCAGCAGCCACTCGACGTAAAGCCTGGGATTGAGCCCGTTGGCCTTGGCCGTGGTGGTGACGCTGTATATCGCCGCAGACGCCCGCGCGCCGCGCGGCGCATCGCTGAAGAGCCAGTTCTTGCGCCCTACGACGAAGATTCGCTGGGCCTGCTCGGCGACGTTGTTCGAGAGCTCCAGGTGCCCCGTCTTCGAGCACGTTCATGACGTAGGGCCAGAACTCCACAGCGTACTGCAGCGCACGGTGCGGCGCCAGCTTCGGCGAGGCTAGGGGAAGCTGGGCCCGCGCCCATCCCCCCGAAGTCCTCCATGAGCGGGCGGAGCTCCGCGTCGCGGGCGGCCTTCCTGCCGCCCGGCTCCATGTCGTCGAACTTGGAGTCGACCTTGAACATGGCGTCGATCCTGCGCCTTGCCTCGAGCGCAACGCTGGCCGCAGACGCCGCCTTGGCGTCGCCGCCGGCGATCTTCACGATTTGGGCGAAGTAGCGGCGCACGTGGACGAGGCACGCCGTGTTGGCGATGTTGGGGTTGCCGAGATTGAAGTAGGGTTTGTAGCCGTTGGCGGTAAGCGTGCCGGACCAGCCCGCAAGAAACTCCTGGGCAACGCCCTTCCTGCGGGTCTCGTGGTATTCGAATACATACACGGGCACGTTGCAGCGCGCCGAGCAGAACAGCCACATCCTCGATTTCTTCTTCGCCTCGCGGTTCGGCTCTTTCAGGACCTGAACCGTGGTCTCATCGGCATGAATCCTGACATGCGACAGCAGCTCGACCTTCATTCTCTCATGGACCTTCGCCAGCCAGCGCGCGTGCACGTTCATCATCCAGTTCGCCATGTCCTGGCGCGATATCGTCGCGCCGCACGCCTTGAGGTCTGTCTCTATGTGTTTGTGTTCAATTAGTTGTTGCGGGTTTAGTCACGATGATTTTTCGGGTTTAG
>OLOO01000758.1_pt1 | contig 26169 bp, 21 predicted proteins | sample 1672621 | NCBI WGS metagenome assembly OLOO01 (sample SAMEA3136706, study PRJEB25190) | human gut metagenome | biome: human gut; feature: human-associated habitat; material: faeces | place: Austria | collected 2013 | reverse complement strand
CACTGGAAAAGCCGGGAACGGAAGATATGAGTAATCGCAGAGTGCGCCTTGCGGTCAAAGATTTAAGCATTAAACCGAAGGATCATACCCCGCTTTTGGAAGATATCAATTTTGAGATCCACGAGGGAGAGGTTCTTGGATTTGCCGGAGTTTCCGACAATGGACAGCAGGAACTCTGTGAGGCAATTTATGGAGGAATCCCGATTACATCCGGAAAGATCGAACTGGACGGAGAGGATGTTACAAACGAGTCTGTCAAAGACAGGATTAAACTTGGTATGGGATATGCGGCAGCTGACCGTTATCGTTATGGAATGGTTGCAGAGATGTCTATGTCCGAAAACATGCTTCTTAAATCCAGCTATCTGAACAAATGGGTCAATCATGGACTGATCCGCTGGTCAGCACTTCACCGTTACACAGAAGACAGTATCAAACAGTACGCAATCAAAGCACCGGATCACACGGTTACGGCGGGAAGTCTCTCTGGTGGAAATCAGCAGAAAATGGTTGTAGCCAGGGAAGTTGATATGGGCGACAAACTGATTATTTTTGACCAGCCAACCCGTGGACTTGATCTTGGTGCGATCAACTATGTTCACAAAACAATTCTTGGTGAGAGAGATAAAGGAAAAGCGGTTCTTCTTGTCTCAACAGAACTCTCAGAGATCTTTGCACTCTCCGACAGGATTGCAGTTCTTTATAAAGGAAAGATCATGGGAATTTTTAAAAACGGTGAGCTTACAACGGAGAAGATTGGACTGCTGATGGCTGGTGTGCAGCCTGAGAAAGAAGGTGCAGAATCATGAAACAACAGAAAAAAGTAGCAGAGCTTCTTTGGTGGACTGTTCTGGCAATCATCCTCGGACTGGTGATCAGCTTCGCATTTTTGCCGCTGCTTGGTGTCAATCCGATTGAGTCTCTGAAGATCATGCTCTCAGAAACATTTGCAGATAAATTTTCCATGGGAAATATCCTGGTAAAGACAACGCCTCTGATTCTTACCAGCCTTGCATTTGCTTTTACATATAAAGCAAACCTTTATAACATCGGTGCACAGGGGCAGTTTTATGTAGGATGTATCTGTGCGGTTGCAGTTACCCTGCAGCTCCAGACGAAGGTTCCGGGTCCTGTGGTTCTGATCGCTGCCTGCCTTGCAAGTATGATCGGTGGTGGTCTTACTGGATTTATCATTGGTTTTCTTAAAGCAAAATTCAATGCAAATGAGTTCCTGGTAAGTATGATGTCAACCTATGTTATTACCTATGTCATGCAGCTCCTTTTAAGAACCGTTCTTCAGGAGTCCAAACATGAATATCTAAAAACAGATTACATTGATAATTCTGCATGGCTTCCAAAAATCATCAAAGGAACTTCTGTTTCTCTGGGGATTGTGATTGCAGTTATAGCGGCAATTGTGATCTGGTTCATTTTGTACCGTACTTCTATGGGATATCGCATTCGCGTCATGGGATTTAATCAGGATGCAGCGGCAATGTCCGGTATTAATCCGAAGACACAGTGCATGCTTGCGTTCTTTATCAGTGGTGCAGTTGCAGGTCTTGCAGGTTTTACCGAGATCAATGGCATGCAGCATATGCTTCTTACCGGACTGGAGTCTGATATCGGTTCCTATGGAATTGGTATTGCGATTATGGCAAATGCAAATCCGATCGGTGTTATTTTTGCAGCACTCCTGTTTGGTACACTTCAGGTCGGAGGTACTGCACTTGGACATTCTACAGATGCACCGGCGAGTGTTATTGACGTAATGCTTGGTTTCGTCATGCTGTTTGTACTGATGTCTTTCTTTGTAAGAAAGAAGCTTGAGATTAGAAGCATGAAGAAACAGAAACTCCAGAAAGGAGAGGTTTGAGTATGCAGATTTTTGTGAATTTGATTACAAGAGCTATTTTTATGAGTACGCCTCTTGTTCTGGGCGCGTTAGGTGAGGTTCTGGCAGAACGCACCGGTATGATGGTAACAGCGATCGAGGGTATTTTCCTTGTTGGTGCATGGGGAGGATTTATCGGAGCCTATCTTTCCGGAAATCTTCTGATCGGATTTTTGCTGGCGATGGTCTGCGGGCTGATCGTGGCACTTCTTTATGGCGTGACGACAATTTATATGCATCAGCATCAGATTGTAATGGGAACTGCAGTTGCGATCCTTGTAACAGGATGCTGTACATTTTTTTATCGAGTAATCTTTGGTATTCAGACGGTGCCGCTTAAGGTAAGTATTCTCAAAACCATAAAGATTCCTCTGCTGAGCAAGATTCCGATCATCGGTCAGGCAATTTTTTCACAGAATCTGGTGACTTATTTCACCTATATTCTGGTGCCGATCATGTTCTTTGTGATCTACAAGACTTCTCTTGGACTTTCCATGAGATCCTGTGGTGAAAATCCGGAGGCAGCAGATGCGGCTGGCATTAACGTAACACGTACACGTTTTCTTGCAGTGGCAATAGCAGGATGTTTAGGTGGTATCGCAGGTGCTTATTATCCACTGTGTAATGTAGGCATGTACAATGCAGAGATTATCGGCGGACGTGGATGGATCGCATTTGGTATCTGTTTCCTTGGAAACTGGAATCCGGTCGGGGCACTGATCTTTGGTGTCATCTTTGGTATTTCCGATGCACTTGGTATTTTTGTCCGTGCAATGGGAACTTCCTCTGTTCCAAGTGAGTTGTTCAGTGCATTGCCATATATTCTTGTTATCATACTGACCGTATGCAGAAAACAGTTTAATGTACCGGCAAAACTCGGTGCAAATTATGTAAAAGAGGATTAAAATTTTATGGGCATGTGTCTTTCGCGGCACATGCCTTTTATGATGAAAAGGTTCGGCTTCTATATAAAATTTTTCCATCTTCTTCCAGAATAGGATTTTAGATTTTGGTACATATTATTACCACAAGATAAAATCCATGGTAAAGGAGAATGACAGAATGAAAAAAACCAAAGGGATCCTGACAGGTACATTGCTTGTGATGGCTCTGGGAATGCTGACTGCCTGTGGAAACAATAATAATGCGGCAGATGAGACCGGACCAGTGACGGAAGAAAATAATGACATGCCGGATGACAATGCGACAGATAACAACACAAATGGAAAGGATGCGGCTGACACAAACTCCGGTGCAGACGATGCAGCTCTGGACAATGGCGATACGATGTCAGAAGGCACGGTGACGGACGAAAATGCCGGAACACCGGGAAATACGACCGGCGATACGGATAATAATAAAAAAAATAACGATGGCACAGTGTCCGGGGAACTTGGAAATGCAGTGAAAGATGTCGGAGACGGCGTTGGCGATGCAGTGGAAGATGTTGGAGACGCTGTTGGAAATGCGGTAGAAGGACGATGATGCCGGCAAATATTCTATGAGATGTTTAGACAGTGACTGTTTGCCCAGCCTTATTTCGCGAGGCATTTTGTAATGAATATGGCAGAAACTTACAACAGAAATCTTGCATGGACAGAAGATTTATATTATCTTTATTAGTATAAATTTCTGCAGAGACACTGACAGCTCAGAGTGAACAACAGAGAAACAGACAGAGGCCTCAGATCACAGAAAGATCTGAGGCTTTTTGTAAAAAAGGAGAGAATATATCATGAAATTTCGTCCATGCATTGACATACATAATGGAAAGGTAAAACAGATTGTAGGAGGCAGTCTCAAGGACGCCGGAAACCAGGCGAAGGAAAATTTCGTATCCGGACAGGATGCGGCTTTTTATGCAGAATTATACAAAAATGCCGGATTAAAGGGAGGACATGTGATCCTTCTGAATGCAGCAGATTCTCCATATTATGAGGCAACAAGAAAACAGGCCTTGGAAGCCTTGAAAGCCTATCCGAACGGGCTTCAGATCGGAGGCGGTGTCCGCCCGGAAAATGCCGCAGAGTACTTAAATGCCGGTGCCAGTCATGTGATCGTGACTTCTTATGTATTCCGTGACGGGAAGCTTTCCTGGGAAAATCTTGCAAAGATGGAGCAGGCAACAGGAAGAGAGCATCTTGTACTTGACTTAAGCTGCCGCAAAAAGGATGACCAGTATTTTATCGTCACAGACCGCTGGCAGAAATTTACTGATGTACCGGTTACTCTTGAAGTGATGGAAGAACTTGGAAGCCACTGCGATGAATTCCTGGTTCATGCGGTAGATGTAGAAGGCAAAGCAAACGGTATTGAGACAGAGCTTGCAGATCTTCTTTCCGAATACCAGAAATGCCCAATCACCTATGCCGGTGGAGTTGGAAGCATGAAAGACATTGAACTCCTGAAGTTCCACGGCAAAGGCAGGCTCGATGTGACCGTGGGAAGTGCACTGGATTTGTTTGGTGGAACGATTCCATTTGAAACTCTGTGTTGTCTTCAAAAGATATGAGAAAATACAGTTGGATATAGATTGATAGTTTTCTTCAAGGTTACCCATATAGGCATATTGCAACAAATTTTGTAAAGTTGTAAATAAAAACAAAAATCAAAATATTCGTCTGATAAATAATAACCCAAAATAAGTAGAAAATTATACAGAAATAAAAAACGGAACAAATATGTAAATAGGTTATTGTAAGATGTTAATGTAAGATCAATACGGGTTAAAGGAGAGAAAAGTGATGAAAAAAAGTATGTTTTTATTTTACTTATGGGTGCATTATTGTTGAGTTAAATGGTAATGATTATTTTTCAGGATATTTTATTTTGGAAAATGAGGATGGTGAAATAGTAGCAGAAGATAATGAAGCATTTGCTCGATTAGGACAATAAGCGGGAATCCTCGGCAATTCAATTACCGAGATGAAAGTGCAGGATTGTGCGTATCCGCACAAAAATATAACAACAAAATTTATTTCTTATCGGAAGAGAAATGAAACATGTCTATTCAAGCGAGGGAGAAAAGGTAGATGAGAAATGTAATGAAAAAGAACTTACTAAAAGTATTATTAATGGCATCTGTTTTAAGTGTGAGCCCAGTTGTGACAGCTGAAAGTAATGTGGTTTATGCGGCGGAAAACGAGTATATCCTGCCTGACAGCGACAGCAGGGCGTATACATATGATGAGCTTTCGAGCTTATCAAACGATGAACTCAGACTTGCCATAAATGAGATATATGCAAGGCATGGTAGAATTTTTGATGCAGCGGATCTGCAGAATTATTTCAATTCAAAAAGCTGGTATAACGGAACTGTAAGTGCGGATGACTTTTCGGAAAGTGTATTCAATACTTATGAAAAAAGCAATGTAGATCTGCTCAGTTCAATAAGAGAGAGAACTGCGACCGGAACTGCGGCAGGATCCGCAGATGGTCATACAGTTATTGATGATGCAGCTGTCAAAAAAATGCTGAACGGAGAAATTGTAGAACTGGGAACTGACTGTATGCTGGATCTGAATCAGGATGGAAATAAAGACTGGCTTCATCTTACGTTGATCAAAATAGAATATCCGGATACATATACATTAACTGTTGGCTCAGAATCACTGACAGATAAAGGTGAAAATGTAAAAGAAGACCTGTATGGAGTCAGCCTGAATGGAAAAGACATATTAGTTATGGTATATGAATACGGACCAAGTGATGATCCACTGACTACATTTTTCAGCTATGATGGTAATACACTGAAAAATATTGGACAGATTGCTACTGATCCGGAGAACATGAAGGTTGAAAATGGAGAGATAAAAACAAAGACCAGATGCAATATTATGGGGACAGCGGCTATCAAAACGAACTGGGCAGTGAATGGTTCCGGTTTCATAGAAGAAGTACCTCAGAATATGTATGAATACAGTTTGGACTTTTCATATCCGGGAAAATCAGAGGATTATTTTGTATATCTTAAGGAAGATATAAGCGTATATTCGGATATGGACGAAAATTCTGAAGAAACTGTGATGGAACCACAGAATGCATGTTTCACATATACAGATTCCGAGAACTGGGTTTATGTCCAGGGAGAAACAGGACAGGGTGGCTGGCTTTGCGTAGCAGGCTGGGATGCAGGTGACCAAAGAGCCACGTTTGATAATTTGCATTATGCAGATTAAGAAACTATAAAATAAAAAAATGTAACAGTTACAGTGAGTGAAACAGAAATCAACCTTCCAGAACCAAGAAAAGGATTGTTTTCCCCTCCCAAAGTGCTTATAATTATTAATAAAAAAACGGAGGAATTTCAATTATGGATCTTTCAACTTTAGTAAAAATGTCCAACACATACGGAAGTAATCCGGCTTATGTTCTAGCTGGTGGGGGAAATACTTCTGTCAAGGATGACACAACACTTTATGTTAAGGGCTCAGGCACACAGCTTGCCACAATCAAGGCAGAAGAATTTGTTGAGATGAGCAGAGCACGTCTGAATGAAATCATGAAAACAGAGTATCCGTCCGATGACGTGAAACGTGAATCTGCATATCTTGCAGATGTTATGGCAGCAGTAACAGATGCTGACAAGACAAAACGTCCAAGCGTAGAAGCATTACTTCACAATTTATTTGCGTATACTTATGTACTGCATGTTCATCCGACTCTTGTCAATGGCCTGACCTGTGGACAGGGTGCACAGGCACTCTGTGAGCAGCTTCTTGGTAAAGATGTTCTCTGGGTTGATATCTGCAAACCAGGATACACACTTGCACGCATCTGCTACGAGAAGATGAACGCTTACAAAGAAGAATTCGGCAAAGATGTTCAGGTTCTTCTGCTTCAGAATCACGGAATTTTTGTGGCGGCAGATACCGTGGAGGAAATCGGCGTTTTATTTGACGGTGTCATCAGTAAGTTAGAGAAACAGGTTAAAAGAACCGCTGACGTAAGCGAAGCTGTCACACCGGAGAAAGAGCAGGCTGCGCAGAAACTTTCCGAATTACTGGGACATGCAGTGGAAGTTGTGCCGGCAGCAGAAATGGACAATTTCGTAAAGGACAAAGCATCAGCAGCACCGCTTCTGAAACCATTTACTCCGGATCATATTGTGTACTGCGGACCATATCCGTTATTTGTAGAGAATATCGATCAGGCAAAAGAAGCACTGGACGCATTTATGAAAGAGAATGACAAAGAACCACGCCTCATTCTGGTACAGGGCGTTGGCGGCTTTATCATGGAAGATGACAAGGGAAAAGCTGCAAAAGCACAGCTCCTGGTCAAAGATGCCACCAAACTTGCAGTATATGCAGAGAGCTTTGGCGGAGCACTGCAGATGACAGATGACATTACATATTTCATTACACACTGGGAAGCAGAAGCATACCGCAGCAAGAAATAGGAGGTAAAAAACATGAGTGACGTACTTGAAACGATCAAAAGCAGAAGAAGCATCCGCAAATACAAAAGCGACATGATCCCGCAGGACAAACTTGAGAAGATCATCGAAGCAGGAACCTACGCGGCAACAGGAATGGGTAAACAGTCCCCGATCATCATTGCTGTGACAAACAAGGAGCTCCGCGATAAACTTTCTGCCATGAATGCAAAGATCATGGGAGTTGAGATCGATCCGTTCTACGGCGCACCGGTCGTTCTAATCGTGCTGGCTGACAAGGCACGTCCGACATACATTTATGACGGAAGCCTCGTTATGGGAAATCTGATGCTGGAAGCAGAAGCACAGGGAATCGGAAGCTGCTGGATCCACAGAGCCAAAGAAGAATTCGAGAGTGAAGAAGGCAAAGAACTCCTCAGATCTCTTGGAATCGAGGGCGATTACGAAGGAATCGGACACTGCATCCTTGGCTACGCAGACGGTGATGCACCAAAGGCTGCCCCAAGAAAAGATTCCTATGTTTATTACGTAGAATAACTCCAAAATACAACACCTTACAGAAGAGGCCAATGGTATAAGAATTTACCATTGACCTCTTTTTGTCCATTGAAAAAGGAAGCTGCTGATGAATATAATGAAGATGATAAAAAAATAACAAACACCTGAGGGTTTTCTTCCATTTTGAGGAATACAGATCTGAAAAAACAGATAAGGTAATAAGGAAGATGGAACAGAGGAGGAAATACTAATGAATAAGATAACACATGCAGCAGCAAAGAAAGTATTTTCAGGAGTCGTAGATTATGCACTTGGCCAGGTAAACAAAAACCCTGACGAGGCGTATGAAAAGATTATTGATATTGCAGAAAAGAACATGAAGGATCTGCAGACAGATGTGAACTGGGAATATATCAGAAAGGTTGCCTGTAATCCGGAATATACATTAAACCGGTACATAACTTCCATGGTAAAAGAACTTCACCCGAATGTGCTCAAAACCACACTTATGAATCTTGGATTTGAAGCCTTCTATAATGGAACCAAAACAATCCGTGAAATGAGAAAAATCCATAACTGTAATATTCCGTGGATCATTCTGATGGATCCAACCAGTGCATGTAATCTTCATTGTACAGGATGCTGGGCAGCAGAATACGGCAATAAACTGAATCTTTCTTTTGACGATATGGATTCTATCGTGACACAGGGTAAAGAACTTGGTATTTATTTCTATATGATGACCGGTGGAGAACCGATGGTAAGAAAAAAAGATATCATTGAACTTTGCAGGAAACATAATGACTGTGTATTCTTTGCATATACCAATGGTACCCTTGTCGATGAAGCACTCTGCAAACAGATGCAGGAGGTCGGAAACCTGTATCTTGCACTGAGCGTAGAAGGAGAACCAGAGGTTAATGACCTTCGCCGTGGAGAAGGTGTCTATGGCAAAGTTATGCATGCGATGGATCTGCTGAAAGAACATGGTCTTGTGTTTGGTACTTCTATCTGCTATACAAGTGCAAACTACAAGAGCGTTACCAGCGAAGAATTTATCAATATGCTTGTAGAAAAAGGCTGTCGTTATGCTCTCTATTTCCACTATATGCCGGTTGGAAATGCGGCTTCTGTTGATCTGCTTCTGAATCCGGAACAGAGAATTTATGTGAAGAACCGTGTAAGAGAGATCCGTAATATGGAGCATGGACCTGGAATTTTTACCATGGATTTCCAGAATGACGGTGAATTTGTAGGCGGATGTATCGCAGGAGGAAGAAACTACTTCCATATCAATGCAAATGGTGACGCAGAGCCTTGTGTATTTATCCATTATTCCAATGGAAATATTCATGAGAATACAATCCTTGAGATTCTGAAACAGCCTCTGTTCATGGCTTACCATGACAACCAGCCGTTTAACGACAATATGCTCCGTCCATGTCCGATGCTGGAGAATCCGGAGATCCTGCAGCGTATCGTAAAAGAATCTGGTGCACATTCCACAGATCTTCAGTCCAAGGAGACACCAGAACATCTCTGCAGCAAGTGCGTACATTATGCAGAAGAATGGGCTCCGGTGGCAGATAAACTGTGGGCAGAAGACAAAGCAGCAAAAGAAGCAAAGAAAGCTGCAAGAGCAAAATGATCACCAAAGGTGATTTGGAATGCATTTTGACCAAGTTACTGCGAACGGAGTGAACCGTAACGATATAAAGAGCACCTCTTTGTATCCTCTTAGATCGAGGATGCGAGGAGGTGCTTTCCATGTTTATGCCAAAACACTTCGTGGGACAGATACGGGCACATTCTTTGATGAGCGATAAGCACTTCCTTTTTTTCAGGGATTGTATTAGAATAGAAAATAAAATGATCATACATGAAAACAGATAAAAGGAAATGGATTGGAGAATAAATATGAAAGTTGTGATTTTAGCAGGTGGTTTTGGAACCCGTATCAGTGAGGAGAGCCATCTGAAACCGAAGCCGATGATCGAGATCGGAGAGAAGCCGATTCTCTGGCATATCATGAAAATGTATTCGGCATATGGCTTTAATGAATTTGTGATCTGCTGTGGATATAAGCAGCATGTAATCAAGGAATGGTTTGCAGATTATTATCTTCACAACAGTAATATTACCTTTGATTTTACACAGGAAAACAAGATGATCGTACATAATAATGTCCTGGAACCATGGAAGGTGACTCTGGTAGATACCGGTCTGAATACTATGACAGGAGGACGTATCAAGAGAGTAAAGGAATACCTCGATGGGGATACTTTCATGTTGACCTATGGAGATGGCGTGGCAGATATTAATATCCGGGAGCTTCTTAAATATCATCGTTCTCATGGCAGGATGGCAACGATCACCGCGGCACAGCCGGGAGGTCGTTTCGGTATCCTTGACATCGAAAATGATGGCACGATCACCAATTTTAAAGAGAAGAAAAAAGAGGATGGCGGCTGGATCAATGCAGGATTTATGGTTCTGGAGCCTTCCATCATGGATCTTATCGAGGGAGACGATACTGTGTTTGAGAAATATCCGCTGGCAGAAGCGGCACGTATGGGACAGCTGAATGCATACCGTCACAGAGGTTTCTGGCAGTGCATGGATACGCTCCGTGAAAAAAATCTCCTGGAAGAACTCTGGCAGAGTGGAAAAGCACCATGGAAGATATGGGAATAGGAAAGAGGATACGATGAAAGCAACAAGTTGTGATTATTGTGCAAATTATGCATATGATGAAGAGAGTGAGAGCTATTTCTGTGATGTGAATCTGGATGAGGATGAATATTATCGTTTTATCAGCACGGAATACAAGGAATGTCCGTATTATCGCTCCGGTGATGAATATAAGGTAGTTCGACATCAGATGTAGAGAGGAATTGGAGCGAAAATGATTACTGTAGAACTGGATAATTTCAGTCTGAAAGAAATCTGTCAGTCCGGACAGTGTTTTCGAATGAGAGAGACAGAAGAAAATACATATGAACTGATCGCGGGAGACCAGTATCTCAAGCTCACACAGGAAGGAACGATCGTAACTTTTTATTGCAGTGACGTGGAGTTCCTCTGTTACTGGGTCCCGTATTTTGATCTGGATGCGGATTATGGGGGATACATAGAAAAAATCAATCCGCGGGATCGTTATCTCTGTGCGGCGGCAGCGAGTGGCAGTGGGATCAGAATCCTCAGACAGGATCTTTGGGAGATGATCATTACATTTCTGATCTCGCAGCAGAACAATATCACCAGGATCCGTGGATGTATTGACAGATTATGTAAACGGTACGGTGAGAAGAAAGTGTCTTTGGATGGCATGGAATACTGGAGTTTTCCAACTCCACAGCAGCTGGGAACTGCGACAGAAGAGGAACTTCGTGTACTTGGAATGGGATATCGCGCCAGATATCTGGTGGAAACTACGCAGAGCATTCTGAAGGGAGAAATTTCTCTGGAAAAACTTTACAATATGCGGTATTACCGAAGAGCAAAACAGGAACTTATGAAACTCAGCGGGGTAGGCGAAAAGGTAGCCGACTGTATCTGTCTGTTTGCACTTCACCATATGGATGCCTTTCCAATTGATACACATATCCGCCAGGTTCTGGATGAACATTATAAAAGAGGATTTCCAAATCGTCGATACCATGGACTTCGTGGCATCATGCAACAGTATATTTTTTATTATGAACTGACGCAACGATTCAGAAGGTAGTATTCCGCGAGGCGTTTTGGCATGTTTTTTGCCAAAATCCCGAGACATACAAGGCAAAATGCCATCACCGAAGGTGATTTGGAATGCATTTTGACTCATAACTGTGAGGGTACTGAACAGTTATGAACTGACAAGAAAAGCATTGCAATAAAGATTCAGGTTGAACGCAAATTATTGTGCATGAATAAATGGAGGTGAAATATTATGGAAATAGTTGTAAAAATCCTTGCAGACATACTGGCTGCTTTTTATCAGACGGCAGGTGCATCCCTTTTGCTGGCTGCACTTGTCATGTGTGTTTATATGCTTGGACGAAAGCAGGGAGCCGGTCCGGTGGTTCGGGCATGGATCCGGAATTTCCAGACAAGTGCCTGGTTCAGACGGCATTTCTTTCTGGCATTTTATGTTGGAATGATGTTGTTTCGGACAATTTTGTGCCGGAGCATCTGGGGAAATCCGCTCGATCATGTGCTTGGTATCTGGGGATTATATAATGATGGAAATCTTTATACAGAGAATTTTGAGAATCTTGTTCTCTTTCTGCCTTTTATGGTTCTGCTGCTTTGGGCAGGAGAAGAGAAAGAGCATTTCAAAGAAAAAAGTATTCAGGATGTGCTGATTTTAAGCTTTAAGATCAGTTTCCTGTTTTCCCTTGGAATAGAGTTCAGCCAGCTGTTCTTCAAGCTTGGAACCTTTCAGCTTACAGATCTGTTCTTTAATACCGTTGGCGGGCTCCTCGGTGGTATCTGGTACTGGGGCTTTGACCGTGCACGTCGAAAAATCGAGGGAGCGATCCGCAGGTTTGGCGGCTGGGATGTAACACCGTGGAGATCCGCGGATGAGGAGCAGAAATCTTTCGGCACATATGAAATGCAGGAGAATCCGTCCATGGATTGTTCTGTATCGGAAGCAATGGGAGAAAATGCCACACCTGAGATCAAAGAAGATCCGAAGGAACGAATGGATGCAAGATATCGTGCGATTGAGCGCCTGATCCGCGATGCCGGAAAGAAAATGGTCAAGGCAAGACCGTCGGATGCCATGGTTCACCAGAAAGAGGGACTGGCAAATTTCTGCACGGACTATGATATGGAAATACAGAGATTCCTGATCAGAGGTTTCAGTGAGATCTTGCCAGGGGCGGCTTTCTTTGGCGAGGAAGATACGGAGGGCAACGCGGGTGCGGAGGCAGAAGGTGAATTTACCTTTTACATAGATCCGATCGATGGCACGACGAACTTTATGTTTGATTATCATCACAGCTGCATCTCCGTAGGTCTGGCCCATAAGGAGAAGATGATCGCCGGTTTTGTCTATCATCCATATATTAATGAAATGTATGTCGCAATCCGTGGTAAAGGAAGCTATCTTAATGGCAGACGAATTTATCTCGCAGATAAATCCGTGACAGAGGGAATTGTTGAATTTGGCTGTGCACGGTATAATGAGGCCGGTATAGACTGGCTGTTCCGCGTGGTGAAAGAGATGTTCCAGAACAGTCTTTCTATTCGCTGCGGTGGTTCCGCAGCACTGGGACTCTGTCGTGCAGCATCCGGAAGCAATACGGTTTACCTGGAACTTAAGCTTCAGCCATACGATTATGCGGCTGCCTCCGTAATCCTGGAAGAGGCAGGAGGTGTGATCACACAGATCGACGGAAGTCCGATCACGCTTCATGAAGGCTGCTCGATCATCGGTGGTACACCGAAGGCATGGAAAGAGAGCAGAGAAGCATTTAAGAGACTGCAAAGTAAAATCGAGTAACTATTCAGAAGGTAGTATCCCGCGAGGCGTTTTGGCATGTTTTTTGCCAAAATCCCGAGACATACAAGGCAAAATGCCATCACCGAAGGTGATTTGGAATGCATTTTGACTCGTAACTGTGAGGGTACTGAACAGTTACAAAATCGAATAAATATAACTGTGAGGGTATTGAACAGTTACGAATAAATAGAAAGTACACCTGTTGTATCGGGAAAGTTTACCTGATGTAACAGGTGTATTTTGTTTTGTTTTTTAATGAGAAAAATCAATCAATAAGCATTTACATGAGAAAAAAAGTCAATTTAAGGGTTAGAAAAATCTAACCAAAGCATAGACAGGGATGTGGGTTTGTGGTATAAAATAATAGTTAGAAATAGCTAACGGAAAGAAAGAGGAGGAAGAAGATGGCAAACCAGAAATTGTTAAAAAAAGTAGCTCCTGTAGTGCTCAGTGCAGCTATGGTAATGACAAGTATGCCGGCGGCAGCTATGGCGGCGGATTTCTCAGACAGCGATGTGGTTGCGGATACCGTTGAAGCAGAGGAAACACAGGAATCAGAAGCTGATGTAGAGGTAGATACAGAAGATCCGGCTGATGTAGAGGATGTAGACGTGACAGAAGATAATGCTTCTGATGCAGAGGAGCCTGCAGAAGAAACAGAATCGGACGAAGAAGCACTGTTTACTTCAGAGACTTCTGATGAGGAGTTTTCTGATCAGGTGAGTGCTGAGCAGACAGAAGGGGAAGCATATGTTCTTATGAACATTCCTTATGATGATTTTTATAAGGCAGAATTAAAGAATAACGATGTCAAAGTCGATGCATTTACCTCTGCTACATTGAACAAATCCAGAACAGCGGGTATGATGAATGGAAATTCAGCTTATCATACAGATGTAGAAGGAACAAATCTGGCAGGTGTCACCTTCCCTGTTAAAGTAAGTGATCTTGCACTTCTGAAGGATCAGAAAAAGGTGACAGACGATGATTCCGTAACGATCACAGTCACAAACAAAGGACAGACAGCAAGCAATACTTATACAGGAAAAGATTCTCTGATCGAGAATGCTTCCTACTCTTATTATGTACTGTCAGAAGTTCCGGGTTATTATAAAGAACTGACAGTAAATGAAGATGGAAGCTTTACCTTCAGTGATGTTAAGGGTGCACAGGAGAAAACAGTTGAAGCAACAGCAGAACTGAAAACACAGAGCAAATATGGAGATTATCAGCTGAAGATCAATAATGAAACTTTCTCTTCCCTGATCAGTACGAGCACGGATAAAATCTATGGTGCAACGGTTAATACAACAGATGGTACAGAGTACGGTATGCGTCATCTGGAAAATATCTGGAAAGGCTATGAACTGGCATGGTGCACAGGATTCACGACAAGTGTTCATGGATGCCCGACTTCATCTGAACATTATAAATCCATGATGGGCAAAACCATTGACAGCGTTACCTATTATACAGATAAGGGTATTATTACATTTGATGTCAACGATGAAAAAGTCCTGACTAAAACCGGCGTGACAGCAGAGGTTACAGGTATCCACACAACAGATACAGAAGCAGTAGTTACTCTGGATGGAACTCTTCCGGAGGGATTTGCAGCAAAATATGCGGTTGATGGAACAGAAGTTGTATATGCAGACGGCAAGATCACAACCGGAACACTGGAAGCAGGCTCCCACACTCTGGTCATCAGCGATACAAATGGTGAATATGCACCAATTCAGGCAACTTTCAGTGTGAAAGAAGCAGCGGTACCGGCAGTTTATGATTCTGAAAATAATAAACTGGTACCGGCAGAGGGTGCCACAGAAGAACAGCTGAGCGCTTATATCAAGACAATTACAGCTGTAACAGTAGGCGATAAAACCTATCAGGCTACCGGAAAAGGTGCGAAGGTGATCGTCAAAGAAGACGGAACACTGGATCTTACAGATATCGAAGTAACAAATGGAACCAAATTCGTTGTAACTTCCAGCGCATATGATGATCTTACATTTGACTATGTGGCTGCAGAATATAAATATGTATATGCAGGACTTACCTGGGCTCAGTACTGGGCAGCAGAAGGCGTCTATGCAGCAGGTGATGCTTCTTCTTCCGATGCAAAGGACAGAAGAAGTGAGACGGATCTTGGTGCATTTGATGCGGTAACAAGAGCAACGACCAACCATGGTCTTCACAGAGGAAGCTTCCAGGCAGTTGCAGTGATTGAAGGAAGCAAGGGCTCTTACACAGTTTCTCATTGGGAAGGCAGAAACACAGTTGTATTCACAGATGGTAAGAAAGCTACTTATAATCGTGGAAGTCTTACATTTGAGGATGGTACAACAGATGAAATGACAGATTACAAAGTAACCGGTCTGAAGTATGTTCCTGTAAAAGTAAAGACATCTGATTATGAAGCATTCAAAAATACTTATGCAGTTGTAGAGAATGATGGAACACTGACAGGTGGATTCGGAGAAGTAAATCTTCAGTCTTACAGTCTGACAGCAGATGTTACTGCAAAGACAAACGGTCTGAAAACTGTTACAAAAAATGAAGACGGAACCTTCAGCTTCAGTGCAAGAGCAAACGGAAGTGATTCCGGTATCAAAGATACTGCTCTTAAGACTGCAGAAGGAGTAACCTATACTGTAAAACCAGGAAATGGTTCTTATGGAGAATTCCTCAGAGTTGACCTTACAGGAAACTATGGTGATCTCGGTGGCGCAATGCAGGCTGTTAAATGGACATACTATGGAAATGACAGCAGCTACGCAAATGCCATTCAGTCTTATGGAACAAAATTTGCTGCAGACAACTGGATGCATAAATCTATGGGCATTCAGCTCGGTCTTACTGAATCTCAGCGCTGCCAGCTTCCGGAAGGATATGATGGAACAGGCTACTGGACATTAACAGTATATGCACTTGGATATGCGGACTACACAATTCAGTTCCAGGCAACGGAAGAGAATATTGCAAAACCGGCAGGTGATGCAGATTCCACTCCTCTGAAGAACATCATTGAAGAAGCAAAGGCTCTTAAAGAAAGTGATTACACACCGGAAAGCTGGACTGCAAACTATGAGAGCATTCAGAATGAACTTCAGGAATGCGAAGAGATGCTTGAGAATATCGCAGAGCAGACACAGTATGGCGTAAATGAGCAGATCGGTCATCTCAGAGAAGCAATTGATTCCCTCGTAAAAGCTGAGTTCAAACTCAATGCAGCTTCAGGAACACTTTATACTCAGGATAAAACATCCACAACTCTCAAAGTAACAACAAACCTGGCAGGAACCGTAACATGGAAATCCAGCAATACCAAGGTTGCAGTTGTAGACTCCAAGGGTGTTGTGACAGCAAAAGCAGCAGGTACAGCAAATATCACTGCTACTCTGAATGGAAAGACAGCAACTTACAAAGTAACAGTTAAGAATGCAATGTCCATCAACAAAACAGCAGTCACTGTTTATGTTGGAGGAACACCGGCTTCCTATACACTGAAAGCAACATCTGCAATCGGTGGAACTGTAAAATATGCAACAAGCAACAAGAGCGTTGCAACTGTAAGCTCCAAAGGTGTTGTAACAGCGAAGAAAGCAGGTATAGCAGTGATTACAGCTACAGCAGGAAAGGCAAAGATTACCTGCAAAGTAACTGTTAAGAATCCGGGTATTGCAGCCAAAGCAGCAAAAACAACTATTTATACCAAAGGTCAGACCAGCACAAAGATCACAGTAACTAAGACAGGTGTTTCCGGAACAGCGAAGTTCACAAGCAGCAACAAAAAGGTAGCGACAGTAAATTCCAAGGGTGTTGTAACAGCAAAGAAAGCCGGAACAGTCAAGATCACAGTACAGGTTGGAAAATACAAGAAAGCAGTAACACTTAAAGTTAAAAATGCATCTCTGAAGCTTGCAAAAGCAGCAGCAACCATCAAAAAAGGTAAGACAACTACCATTAAAGCAAGTGCAGTTCCGAGCGGAAAAGTTACTTATACAAGCAGCGACAAAAAGGTTGCAACTGTAACTTCCAAAGGCGTTGTAAAAGGCGTTAAGAAAGGAACTGCAGTGATTACAGTTAAGTGCAGCGGTATGACAGCGAAATTTAAAGTAACTGTAAAATAAAAAGTTATAGAACCATTACAAAAGACGGGGGCGTTTTTTAACAGCCCCTGCTTTTGTACGTTTACAGATATGCAGGAGACATTATGAAAAAACAGGATAAAAAGAATTTTCCGGACAGAAAAAATTATATCAAACTTCTTCCGGCAGCCGCAGTGATTGCAGCAGTTACTGTGACCGGTGTTCAGGGAAAGGCCGGGATATCCCAGAAAGTACAGTCGGAAAGTGCAGATGTCAAAGATGCAGAAGAACTGACAGGATTGCTTGCGACAGCCTATTCCTATGATGACTTTTCAGATGGAACTTCTTCATCAAAAGCAGCCAGCTCTTCTTCCAAAAAGGCCAAGAAAGGTGGGATCAAGAAGGGGACAGCCAAAACACTTCCTGATGAGTCGCAAAAAACATCAGCTGCAGGGCAGGGAAGCACCTCTACACCGACTACATCTGTTCCGGCAGGTGGATACAAAGACGGAACCTATCAGGGAAGTGGAACCGGATTTGGTGGGACGATCACTGTTCAGGTAACGATCTCCGGTGGAAAGATTGCTTCCATTGATATATTGAGTGCTTCTGGTGAAACACCATCGTATTTCGCATCTGCACAGGGCGTGATCGACAGGATGATTTCCGGGCAGACGCCAAATGTAGATGCTGTCAGTGGAGCTACATATTCCTCTAACGGAATCATCCAGGCAGTGCAGAATGCTCTGTCAAAAGCAGGAAATGACAGTGCAGCAGTAAGTACAACGCCGACTCCGACTGCCAGACCGACCGTGAAGCCAACGGCCATTCCGAAACCAGCTGCAAATACGACTTATAAGGACGGAACCTACACGGCGGAAGCAGAAGGTTTTGATGGTCCGGTAAAAGTAACAATTACCATCAAAAATGGAAAAATTACAAAAATGACAAATACAAACACGGATACCAGAGAATATTTCAGCAAGGCATGGTCAAAAATCCAGCCTGCAATTCTTAAGAAACAGGGCGTATATGGCGTAGATACTGTCAGTGGAGCAACCTTCTCCTCTAATGGTATTCTGGAAGCTGCTCAGAAAGCACTGGCGAAAGCAGAGACAACTGCCAGACCGACCGTGAAGCCAACGACCACGCCTGCAGTGACGCCGAAACCGACTGCATTACCGGACACTCCGGATACACCGGTTTCCGAGTATCAGGATGGAACGTATTCAGGAAAGGCGAGAGGATATTCCGGTTTTGTTACCATTACCGTAACGATCAGGGATGGCAGGATCACCGAGGTGACAAATACAAATACAGACACCGCATCGTTCTTCAAAAAGGCATGGAAGACGTTACAGCCTGCAATCCTGGAAAAACAGTCTGCAGATGGAATTGATACGGTAAGCGGGGCAACGTATTCTTCACAGGGGATTCTTGGCGGAGCACAGCAGGCACTGGCAAGTGCAAAGATCACAGAAACTCCGACGGAAACACCAACACCGACAGTCACACCGGAAATATCTGTAACACCAACCCCGGCACCGACAACGACACCAGAAGCAACTCCGACACCGGAACCTACAGCTGTTCCAACAGAAACACCAACCCCAGAGCCAACGGAAGAACCGGCGGGAAGATACAGAGACGGAACTTATACCGGAAGTGGCGAGGGAAACTATGGAGCAGGAAGTGTGACTGTAACCGTAACCATATCCGGCGGTCAGATCGTTGAAGCTTCTTACAGTACACTTGATGATGAAGAGTATTTTGATGAAGCATGGAATTCCATTTATAATCAGGTACTGGGAAGTCAGTCAGCAGATAGTCTGGATGCTGTATCCGGAGCAACCTTCTCCTCGCAGGGTATCATTCAGGCATTTCAGAATGCATTGAACCAGGCACAGAATTAGGTTATACTTATAATAAAACAACAGGAGTAACGAGAGAATGAAATACCATAGTTTTTATATGAGGCTTTTGTGCCTTATTCTGATCATCGGTGCAGTTCTGGGATATAATTTTATGCAGAAAAATGACACACAGGCACTGCAGATCACAGAGCTGACTGACCGTGTAAGTGCATTGGAGGAACAGCAGAAAGAAATGCTGACTGCCCTTGAAGATGCAGCAAAAGCACAGGAAGAGGCCAGAGCGGCAGCGGACAACGCTTCACAGAAAACAGAAACAGATAATGAGACGGGCAGCAGCGATGCAGCAGCTTCCGGAGAAGGTGTATACAAGGACGGAACCTACACAGGTGAGGCACAGGGATTTGGTGGAACAATCCAGGTTCAGGTTACACTTTCCGGTGATGAGATCACAGATATACAGGTAACAAGTGCTCCAGGAGAGGATGCTGCGTATCTCTCACAGGGCGAAGGTGTGATCAGTTCTATTATTTCCGCACAGAGCACAGATGTTGATACTGTATCCGGAGCAACCTTCAGCTCTACCGGAATCATTAATGCAGTTGTGGATGCATTAGGAAAGGCGGAAAACGCATGAAAAAAAGGCAGAGAAAGGTCCGGTTGATCCGGGCTGTCATACAGCTTATCTTTTTCATCGTGGCACCGGCTCTTTTTTCCACTGCATTTGCAGGAGTGAAGTCCATTTTTCAGGCAATTGCGGCCGGTCAGCCGGTGACATGGAATTCTTTCCTTGATGTTACAGGTGCCCTGCTTCTGCTCACAGTGCTGTTTGGACGGCATTTTTGTGGATATGCGTGTGCATTTGGTTCACTGGGGGATGCCATGTATGAGCTGACAGTATTTATCAGGCAGAAAGTTTTTCATAAAAAAGGCAGACATGGATATCCGGAAAAAGTGGTTCGTTATCTGCAGAAAGTGAAATACCTTCTTCTGGCATTTCTTCTGCTTTCTATTCTGGCTGGCTGGTATTCGAACCTTCAGGGAATGAGTCCATGGGATGTGTTTTCCATGCTGACAGCACAGAAACTTCCGAATGCTTCCTACAAGATCGGAATCATTCTGCTTGTGCTGATCCTGATTGGTATGTGTACGCAGGAGCGTTTTTTCTGCCAGTTCCTGTGTCCGATGGGGGCAGTCTTTGCGATGATGCCGATCCTGCCGTCTGCACTGTTCAAGAGAGACCGTTCCAAATGCCCGGCAAAATGCGGACTCTGCAGGAAACGCTGTCCGGCACATCTTGATATTGACGGCGATACCCTTCTTTCCGGTGAATGCATCTGCTGTCACGCGTGTGAGGCAACCTGCCCGCGCAAGAATATCCAGATTGGGCAGGAAGTGGAGCAAAAGGAAGCGGAAGCAGTTTCATCTATAAGAGGAGAAGGTAAATGAGAAATCATAATTTTTACAAAAAAATTGCCTGTGCACTGACAGGTGCAGTGCTTTGTGGTACGCTTACAGGAGCAGTACCGGTTCTGGCGAAGGACGCGGAGAAATATACAAATACAGATTTTGCGATGGATACCGTAGTCTCAGAGACACTGTACACAACGGGAGATGATCTAAACACGGAGATTGGAAACAAGCTTCGTGAGATTGAGAGCGGCCTTTTGTCCTGGACAGACGAGGATTCCCAGATTTCGAAGCTGAATGCAGCTGCAGGTGAGACGACAGAGGTTTCCGATGAGCTTGCCGGTTATCTTGCAAAGATCGAGCAGCTTGCCGGTGATTCCGACGGCGCATTTGACCCGACGCTCGGTAAGGTGATACGGCTCTGGAACATCGACGGCGAGGATCCTCATGTGCCGGAAGCATCAGAGCTTGATGCGCTTCTTAAGGATGTCGGCTATCAGAAGGTGACTCTGGACGGAAATAAAGTAACTCTGGCCAAAGATACGACCCTGGATCTGGGTGCAGTTGGTAAGGGAATCGGCTGTGATGTGATCTCAGAGTTTCTAAAAGATCAGAAAGAAGTAGAAGGAATGATTCTGAATCTTGGTGGCAGCAGTGTGTTTGCGTACGGGCAGAAACCGGATGATTCTCCGTGGAAGGTGGCAGTGACCGATCCCAGAGATACAGAAGGAGAGTACCTTGGTGCGATTACGATCGAAGGTGGAGAGTTCCTTTCTACATCAGGTGATTACGAAAAATATTTCATGGAAGACGGCAAACGCTACCACCACATCCTGGATCCGAAAACAGGCTACCCGGTATGGAATGGCTTAGATTCCGTGACAATCGTCTGCGACAATGGACTTCTGGCAGACGGACTCTCTACTGCATGCTTCGTGCTTGGAATGGATGATGCAATGGAACTGCTGGAGAAATATGATGCTGATGCGATGTTTGTGGATGAAGATAAAAATATTTATCTTACTGATGGGATGAAAGACCGATTTGAACTGATGAAGAATACCTATACAGTCAATACGACTAAATAAAATATGCGAAATAAAAACCTGTAATGAACTTATAAACGGATAACTATGTCAGACTTATAAGTTCTTACAGGTTTTTATTTGCTCTAAAATCTAATACGTTTTAATACTTCGCCGGTAAGTGTGCCAATAAGAAGTCCGGTGATCACTCCGGATATCAACAACGCCGGTGCATAGTAGATCAGCCCGGAAGTCATCGTGATCAGGCCTGCAATGATAAGCTGTCCTATGTTGTGTGAAACACCACCGGCAACGCTTATCCCAAGGATGCTGAAGCCGGATTTTTTCTTCATGAAAGTCATAACTGTAAGGCTGAGTGCAGCCCCGGCAAGGCTGTAGAGGATGCTGAACAGATTTCCGAACATAAATCCGATCACAATGATCCTCACTGCGGATACAAGTGCAGCTTCCTTCCACGTATATTTCTCAAGGATAAAAAGTACCGCAAGGTTTGCAAGTCCAAGCTTCATCCCCGGGATTCCCGCAAAAAACGGGATTAGCGATTCCACATAGCCAAAGATGATGGCAACTGCGGCAAACAGTCCGAGATTGGCAATTTTTTTCTGGTTCATAATATTTTCCTTTGTAAATATAGAATAAAAGTCAGACAACAGTATCGAATTCCGGTGAAGCCTCGTCGGAAGAGGTGCCTTTTATTCCTTCGATCACAATTTTATTTGGCAGGCAGACGATTGTTCCGCCGGTGCTGTCAACAGCTCTCTGTTTCAGGCAGAGATGATCTGGACAGTCTGCTTCGATCATTTTGACCTCGCCATTTTTTATTTCACATACATTGGTATCGCCGATGGAGATCACCTGATCCTTTGCAAGAGAGTATATGCCGTATTCTTCGCCGTTTATCGTGATCCGGATCGAACCGTAATGTCCACGCCGAACAAGATACATTCCACCCCAGAGAAGCAGGGCAAAGACTATGATGCCAATGATAAATGTCAGTTCTTTTTTCTTCAAATACCAGTACCTCTGTTTCTTGAGAAGAGTTATTTTCTGATTCTCATATAAAATCAATCATAGCATATCCACTCAGCAATGACAAGAAAAAGTTAGTATTAACGAACAAAACTGCTTTGTCAAAATTATAAATATACTGAGATCAGACATAGGACACAGTTTGTTTAATAAAAATTCATTGTTTTCCCTATGCGAAAGTGTTAAAATAAAATAGATGTGATGTTACCGTGAATGAAGTAAAGGGTGACATGTGACTGTCATGCAGCCATGAAGCAGCAGACAGGAGTTAGTGGGTGTGGAGAGATCCGCAGGAATTGAAAAGAAAAACAGAAACAGGAGCAGATATATGAATATTTTTTCAAAAGTGTTTGGAACAAGAAGTGAGCATGAAGTAAAACGAATCATGCCGCTCGTAGAGAAAACAGAAGCACTTCGTCCGGAGATGCAGAAATTAACAGATGAACAGCTGAGAGACAAGACCAGAGAATTCCGTAAACGTCTGGATGAGGGAGCAACACTGGATGATCTTCTTCCAGAGGCTTTTGCAGTTGTACGTGAAGGTGCAAAACGAGTTCTCGGCATGGAGCATTACCGTGTACAGATCATCGGTGGTATCATTCTCCATCAGGGACGTATCGCTGAGATGAAGACAGGTGAAGGTAAGACTCTCGTGTCCACTCTTCCTGCATACTTAAATGCCCTTGAGGGCAAGGGTGTCCATATTGTAACCGTCAATGATTACCTGGCAAAACGAGATGCTGAGTGGATGGGTAAAGTCCATGAGTTCCTCGGACTGACCGTAGGTGTTGTTCTTAATGATATGAAGCCGGAAGAGCGCCGTGCTGCATACGGATGCGACATCACTTATATTACAAATAATGAACTTGGATTTGACTATCTTCGTGACAATATGGTCATCTACAAGGAACAGCTTGTACAGCGAGATCTGCACTACTGTATCATCGATGAGATCGACTCCGTCCTGATTGACGAGGCACGTACACCTCTTATCATTTCTGGACAGAGCGGCAAATCAACCAAGCTTTACGAAGTATGTGATATTCTGGCTCAGCAGCTTGAGCGTGGTGAGGCCAGCCATGAGATGACCAAGATGGCAGCTATCATGGGTGAGGAAGTTGTCGAGACCGGAGACTTCGTTGTCAATGAGAAGGACAAGATCGTCAACCTTACCGAGCAGGGTGTCAAGAAGGTTGAGAAATTTTTTAATATCGAGAACCTGGCAGATCCGGAGAATCTGGAGATCCAGCACAATATCATTCTTGCACTTCGTGCACACAATCTGATGCATAAGGATCAGGACTACGTAGTTAAGGATGATGAGATTCTGATCGTTGATGAGTTTACCGGACGTATCATGCCGGGCCGTCGTTATTCTGACGGACTTCATCAGGCTATTGAAGCAAAGGAACATGTTAAGGTCAAGAGAGAGAGCAAGACCCTTGCTACCATCACATTCCAGAACTTCTTCAATAAATATGACAAGAAGGGCGGTATGACCGGTACAGCACTTACAGAGGAGAAAGAGTTCCGTGATATTTACGGAATGGACGTTGTAGAGATTCCGACCAACAGACCGGTACAGCGTAAAGACCTTGAAGATGCTGTATACATGACCAAGAAAGAGAAATTCAATGCGGTCGTAGCGGCTGTCAAAGAAGCATATGAAAAGAAACAGCCGGTACTGGTTGGTACCATTACCATTGAAACTTCTGAGCTTATCAGCAAGATGCTCCGCCGTGAGGGAATCCCGCACAAGGTCCTGAATGCGAAGTTCCATGAACTTGAGGCAGAGATTGTTGCACAGGCAGGTCAGTCCGGTGCAGTTACCATCGCAACCAACATGGCAGGCCGTGGTACGGATATTAAGCTGGATGATGTGGCAAGAGAAGCCGGCGGTCTCAAGATCATCGGTACAGAGCGTCATGAATCCAGACGTATTGATAACCAGCTCCGTGGACGTTCTGGTCGTCAGGGAGATCCGGGTGAATCCCGTTTCTACATCTCTCTTGAGGATGATCTGATGCGTCTGTTCGGTTCTGAGCGTCTGATGAAGGTATTTACTTCCCTCGGTGTTGCTGAGAATGAGCAGATCGAGCACAAGATGCTCTCCAACGCAATCCAGAAAGCACAGGAGAAGATTGAGTTCAACAACTTCGGTATTCGTAAAAACCTTCTTGATTATGACCAGGTAAACAACGAGCAGCGTGAGATTATCTATGCAGAGCGTCGTCAGGTACTTGACGGAGAGAATATGCGTGATTCTATCTACAAGATGATCACAGACATCGTAGACAGCACGGTAGATATGTGTTTCTCAGACGATGTGGATTCCGAAGAGTGGGATCTGGATGAGTTCAATACCACACTTCTTCCTGTCATTCCGATCAAAGCACTGACAAAAGAGGATGTCAAGGGCAGAAAGAAAGACGAGATCAAACACGAGATCAAGGAAAAGGCTGTCAAGCTTTATGAAGACAAAGAAGCAGAGTTCCCGGAAGCAGAGCAGCTTCGTGAACTGGAGCGTGTTGTGCTTCTGAAGTGTATCGACAGTAAGTGGATGGATCACATTGATGATATGGAAATCCTGCGACAGGGTATCGGCCTTGTAGGATATGGACAGAGAGATCCGGTTGTAGAATACAAGATGAGTGCGTATGAGATGTTTAATAACATGATCAGCGCGATTCAGGAAGATACTGTCCGTATGCTGTATCATGTACATGTAGAACAGAAGGCAGAGCGTGAGCAGGTTGCCAAGGTTACAGGAACCAACAAGGATGATTCCGCAGGCAGAGCACCGGTTCAGCGTAAAGAAGAGAAAGTTTATCCAAACGATCCATGCCCGTGCGGAAGTGGCAAGAAATACAAACAGTGCTGCGGACGTAAATTAATGAAAGCATAAGAAAGCAGAGGTAACTATTCAGAAGGTACTGAACAGTTACAAGCAGAGAATAAAAGATACCTGTTCACTGGCAGTATCCTTCAGTGAACAGGTACAATAGAAGAGCTGCACATCACCGGTTTTCTGGAAGATGTGCAGCTCTTCTGCGTATTTTATTAAATTGCACGATCAAGACTCGTGACTTTGGTCAGGAGTTATGATTTAAAAAAATCTGGCGATCTCGTCCAATTCTTTACGCGGCGGACGGTTTGGCGATTCATCTGCTTTACCCACTGCGATAACAGCTACGATAGTTTCTGTATCCGGAATGTCAAGAAGCTCGCGGAGTTTATCTGCTTCACGAAGTCCCATGATCAGAGTAGAGAGTCCTATATCTGCAGCCTTGAGGATCAGGTTTTCGTTCTGAAGACCGAGGTCATAACATCCCCATCCATTGCCAAGTTCATTGTCGGCAGTGCCATCCTTCTGGAAACCGGCACGGTCATGTACGAAGGTTGTCACAATCAGTGCAGCGTTTTCGGATTTCTCTGCATTTC